>UMGS01013615.1_pt1 | contig 288978 bp, 247 predicted proteins | sample 1965341 | NCBI WGS metagenome assembly UMGS01 (sample SAMEA4836079, study PRJEB28245) | human gut metagenome | biome: gut microbiome; material: fecal sample | place: Denmark | collected 2008 | reverse complement strand
CGATACAATCAGCATCATGGGACGGCGCATTTCATCCTGCATCGCTGGAATATTCATCATGTTTTCCTGCGGTTGTAGAACCACAATCTGATTTATTATAAAACCATTTATATCAACCAAAATATCCAATTGTATGCCAAAGTTGCTTTATGTATTGGAAAACCTCTGATTGACTTCCAATATCATTCCATTTTTCCGGGTTAAGTTCACTATCTTGAGATGCTTTCCCCAGAAGGGCAGCGTTCATAACGCCTTGATTATTACCCCAAATAGTATCAATCTTCTTGGCTAATAGCGGAATCATTGGACCGCGAAATAGATCGCCTATTTCTTCAAGCTTAATCTGTCTCTTTGGAATCCATTTAAGTTTTATCCCATACCTATGACACAACTCATTAGCTTTTTCTTGAAATGTTGTTTCCTGATAAGATTCATCCATATAAAAGCTATCTACATCATCTAAAAGATGAACATCTCCATGAATGTGCGTTTCAATGCAATAATCAAGATTTCTTCCTATGACTTTAACATCTCTTTTATTTAATAAAATCGCTAATGCTTCTTGTTCTGATGAAACTACTTGATTTAGGAGTTTTCCATTGTTTTGTACATTTCTAAGTAAATCTGCCAAAACACAAACAAAAGTGTCATTTGTGCATAAAGTTGTTGGATTAGTCGAACTGTCTCCATATGAAAAAGTACATCTATCAATTATTTCTTTTTTCAAAACAAGGTAACATGAACCAAAACGAACAGAAGCTCCATCAATATATTTAAAAATATTCAAGGCGCCATATTTAGGGCGATCAAACGAATTATTCGGATATGCGCTGTGAAATAGGCACTGTTCCCACATAAAGCGGTCGCCGCCAACAAAAGCTGTTTTACCACCATTAGTAGTACCGGTACGAAATTGTCCATGATACCGCCCTTGCTCCAACAAATTCTCTATGACTGTTTTATTATTGTTTGATAATCTATCCGGATGAAAGTTTATGGTAATAGGACTTTGCATTACTTGATTAATCAGTTTTTCAACATCAACACTAAACTGATTACAAATTTGCTCCAAATAAACCCTATCTTCTTTAATTTTACCTTTAGCATTTTCCCTTACCTTTTCAATAGCAAGTTTTTGATAATCTTTCAGCATTAACAACCCTCCTCCGCATGACAGTGGGGACGTGCCTATTTTGAGTATATGCCCTTGCTATAAACCCCTCTGCGATATTCCTGTAACTCATTCTAGTGGAATTTTCCGTTTCCTGTTATTCCTGCAATTAAGACTATTACTTTCACAATAATTTGCCTTACCAACTACCCATCATATTCCTACAACTCACATGACTGTTCACTCAAGAAATCTGTTCCTCTGTATGATTTTTTTACTTTTCTCTCATTTGTTCTATATATGCACTTTGTAAAATTGCCATATGAATGATATCATGCCATACTCCATCGCGGAAAATAGCTTCGCGTGCTCTTCCTTCTTGCTGAAAGCCTAGTTTCTCATATAATTTTATTGCCCCTCCATTAAAAGAAAAAACTCTCAGCGATATTCTGTGTAAATTCATCTCCAGAAATCCGAAATCAAGAAGTAATTTCATTGCCTCTAATCCATACCCTTTCCCCCAGACTTCTTTTTCTCCAATATCAATAATGCATTCTGCATTACGATTTTTATGATCAATATTTATTAACGAAGTAATTCCAATTGGCTTTTTAGATTGTTTCTCAAGTATAATGTAGCATTTTGAAGAGCAGGATCCTAAGATTATTTGATTAACAAATTCTTCTGTTTCTTCAATACGGTAAACATCTAACAACGGAGCAGTAGTTTGCATAACATCTATATCATTTCTCCATTTATGATAAATCTCTGTATCTTGGGCAGTCATTTTTCGTAAAATGATTCTCTTAGTTTGAAATAACATAAAAACACTCCTTCATATTATTTAATTGGCCTAAGCATATTTTCTAATGTAAAAATTAAAATATCAATTTGATCATTTACCCTTGTCAACTCCAAACTTAAATTAAATGTATCTATCATTAATCCATCAAAAAATGAAACCATATATAGAGCTATCAATTCTGATGACTTGCAAGGATGGAATTGCTTTTTCTTAATTCCTTTATCTATAAAATCCCTGATTGCGGTTATCAACTTCTTATATCTCTCTGTAATATAAGAGCTACTTGACTTGTTAGATTCTCTGTGTTTTATTAAAAAGAACTCACTTTTACAGAGTAAAAATTCATTGTTAGACGATATAATATGTTGTTGAAATCTGATCCAATCTACGAGTTGCTTCCAAGAAGAAGTGTAGTCATCATCAATATTAATAAAAGTAATATCTTTTTCATCGTCTAACTTAAGAAGTTCCTCAAATACATGCTCAATATTATTGAAGTACGAATACAAAGCGCCTCTTGAAATACCCGCCTCAACAATAATGTCCTGCATGGTCGCTTGAATATAACCTTTTTTTATAAATACCCTCTTGGCAGCTTCAAGTATTTTTTGTTTTTTATTTATCTTATAATTATCGTTTACCCTAGGAGACATGATAGTTTCCTCCAAAATTTCTTTATAACCAAAAACGACATTAATGTCGTTTTTAATTATAAACAACATTTACGCCTATGTCAATATAATATTTTTGTTGTTCAGAGACTAGTAAAACAATTCACTTGCAAATTATTCTTTAACTTTTATATAAGTTTCAACACCTGATTTGAATTCAACGGTGAGTTTATCATCAAATACCGTAACTTTTTCAATAAGCCTTCTAACAATCTGCTCATCATATTCCTCCAGCTCATGGGACTGCTCATTTAAGAAGTCTGTCATCTCATTGATTCGTTGCCTTTTTCCTTCTCGCTCTGCATTCTCTACAAGTGCATTTTGCTTTAATTCCCGAAGTCGATGAATTTCATCAGCAACATCTTCATAGTCATTCTTTGATTTTGCTTGTATAAGGAGCTGTTGTTGTAACTCTTCCAATTTTCTATCAATATCATCGGTGGTATTATCATTTTCTTCATTAAGGACGGTAGCTATGTTTTTCTGTAACGTTGAGAGGAAGGGCTCTTTGTTATCCAAAAGTTCGTTAATAGCCTTAACCACTGCTGCCTGTAATGTTTCCTCGTTTATGGTAGGGGCCGTACATTCAGAGCCTTTTTCCTCTAAACGACTGACACATCTCCAAACAATAGACTTGTAACCTCGGTTATTCCAATGTACTCGTCGGTAAATATTACCGCATTGTCCGCAGTAAACAATACTTGATAAGGCATACTTACTACTATAAACTCGCTTTTTACCACCCTTGCCGCCGCGAAGATTGGCTCTTCGAACCATCTCTTCTTGAACCTGCATAAAAAGTTCACGTGGAATGATAGGCTCATGGCTGTTTTCTACGTAATACTGGGGAACAATGCCATTATTCTTTACTCGCTTTTTAGAAAGGAAATCAACTGTATATGTTTTTTGTAGAAGGGCATCACCAATATACTTTTCATTCTGTAGTATCTTTTTTAGTGTTTCAGGTCTCCATTTTGCTTTGCCTGCCGCTGTGAGAATGCCGTCCGCTTCTAGTCCTCTGGCTATCTGTAAAAGACTGGCTCCTTCAAGGTATTCTCTGTAAATCCGTTTAACAACTTTAGCACCCTCTGGATCAATCACTAATTGCTTGTTTTCATCCTTGGTGTAACCAAGGAAACGCTTGTGGTTGACCTGAACTTCACCTTGCTGGTATCGATACTGAATACCCAGCTTAACGTTCTGGCTTAAGGATTGGCTTTCTTGCTGGGCAAGGGATGCCATGATAGTCAGTAATATTTCACCCTTAGAATCCATGGTGTTGATACTCTCTTTCTCGAAGAACACAGCAATGTTTTTATCCTTTAACTGCCGGATGTATTTAAGACAATCCAACGTATTTCTAGCAAATCGGCTGATGGATTTTGTGATGATCATATCAATATTTCCTGCCATACATTCTTCAATCATGCGGTTAAATTCATCACGCTTTTTCGTACTGGTACCGGTGATACCATCATCCGCAAAAATACCTGCCAGTTCCCATTCCTTGTTCTTCTTAATATATTTTGTATAATGCTCGATCTGAATTTCATAACTTGAAGCCTGCTCTTCACTATCCGTTGAAACACGACAGTAAGCAGCCACTCGTATTTTGGGTTTGCTTTCACTATTTTTATTATTTCCAACCCGTTTAATTGCTGGAATTACTGTTACATTCCTGCTAACTGCCACTGGTTACACCTCACTTTCTATCAAACTGTAAGCATATTCTGCCTGCTTATATGGATCGTCATATTTTTGTACCAGAGGTTTTGCTTTGAACTTTACAGGATAATCCGTTTTCGGTACATCTTTAGGCTCCCATATCCTTCCGAGTTTTTCTGCTCGCTTTTGTTTTTCTAACCTTGCTTTTTCAAATATCTCCTCATCAATAATTGAAGGATAGAATTCGTCTCCAAGGTATTGCTTGTTCTGTAGCATCCTACTTACTGTGGCATGGTAGCAATCTATCCCAGCTTTTATTGCAGCATTCTTCAAGGATAACCCTGACAAGTAACCTGAAAATAACTCTTTTACTTGTTCTGCTGCTTTATCATCTACAACAGCCTTTCCATCTTCAATTCTATATCCAAAGGGTGTGTGACCCATCTAATTCACCAACCTTTCTTTCGGTGTGATTCCACATTTTAATACAAACCCAACTACCTCCCGTGAAAAGACAATAATCTTCTCTACATAATTTTCAAACAGCTCATCCTCATAGACTGTGAGCATTTTGGACTTAGTCGTAAACTTAAGCAGTCGTTCAACTTCCTCTTCTTTTGTAAAATTTCCGTTGACAGAATGGGTAAGTTGTTCCTTTTCCGCAAAAAGACTTTCTCTTTCTGCTTCCAATGAATTCTTTTCTTTATTAAACAGAGCAGGTTCCAGATATTCTTTGGCCATTAAGCCCGTCAGCATCTGACTTTGCTCTATGTTGTTTTCAATCTTGGTTTCCAACTCTTCGATTCTACGAAAACTCTCTGCATTATTCTGGCTACGTAACCCATTCAAAAGTGGCCTTAATATGAACTTGTGACCAAAAATGAGTTTATTCATCATCGTAACAAATGCAGTCTTTATGTCTTCATCTCGTATGAACTGCATGGAACATTCCGTTATCTGGCTTATATGCTTACTACAGCACCAAGCAATGTACTTTCTTCTTCCAGATGAATGAATCCGTCTTTTAAAGGTACTGCCACATTCCGAGCAAATAATCTTACCGGAAAAAGAATATCGGTTTAGATATTTACTGTTGCGCTTTTCGATTCCTTTTTCCTTTGCCCTCTGATTGAGAATAGCTTCCACAGCTTCAAAATCTTCATGGCTGATAATTGCCTCATGATGATTTTCTACTAGATACATATTTTTCTCACCGTAATTGGTGTGCCTGTTAAAACGGCTGTCAGTATAGGTCTTTTGCAAAATAACATCGCCAGTATATTTTTCATTGGTCAAGATTCCACGAATGGTAGTAGCCGTCCAACGACCACCTCTTTTTGAAGGGATACCCTTTCGATTAAGATCATCTGCAATTTTCTGTGTACCTTTGCCTGATAATACTTCTGCAAAAATATACTTCACAATTTCAGCCTGCTTAGGATTTACTATCATGCGACCGTCAATGTTTTGATAGCCATAGGGTGGGTAGGAAATTTTAAATGTTCCATTTTGAAATCGTCTTTGAATTGCCCATTTAGTATTTTCTGAAATGGAAATTGACTCACTCTCTGCAAGGCCACTTAAAATAGAGAGCATCAATTCACTTTCCATTGACCCCGTATTAATGTTTTCCTTCTCAAAATAAATATGAACCCCAATGTCTATCAGTTTGCGAACCATCTCTAAACAGTCTGTAGTATTTCTAGCAAACCTACTGATGGACTTTGTAATAATTAAGTCAATGCTTCTGGTTTCACAGTCTGATAACATTCTAAGTAAGCCAGAGCGATTCTCCTTTTTCGTACCACTGATACCCTCGTCATAGTATAAGCCTGCATATTCCCATTCTGGATTTGCCTTAATGTAGGTCTCATAATGAGCCTTTTGTGCTTGCAGGCTGACTAGTTGTTCATCGCTATCTGTAGAAACTCTACAGTAGGCAACTACTCGTGTTTTTGGCTTAAAAATATAATCTTGATTTCCTTCTATTTTCGTTATCCTTTTCATCGCCTCACCTCCTTCTTGGTAGGTCACATATTACCTCTGAAACCTTTATATATCAACGGATTCAAGGCATTATCTCTGCTAAAAAAGGAGAGAAAGTTTGGCGATTGAGTGCGTCTATCTTGTTGAATTCTGCTTCCGTTATTAAACCTTTTTGGAGCATCTTTCTAAGTAATTTCTCTGCTTGAATATAATCAAACTCCCGCTTTAGCTGCTCCTGTGACATTTTCTTTAATTCAATGCTTTTGTCTATAACCTCATCCGAGATCTTCATGACTTTTTTATCCTCATGCTGATTCACTTAGAATCACCTCCTACCTAATAGCCGCGGGAACATGTCGAAGTTGAGGATTTGTAAAAATTAAAATAAATTAGATCAGAGCATAAAAAAAGAGCCTGCAAGGGAATAACCCCCACAGGCTATATACATCTAATAGTTAATTTTTTTAGGGAAACTCTGTGAAGCTAAAGCATAAGTGCTTATTTACTCGCTCCCCTTGATTAATCATACTTAATAAAAGCATCCGTAAATCCTGCCTTTTTAGCTTTGGCAAGCTGTGCCTCAGCATTTGCTTTGACAGTGTATGCACCTATTTGTACACGATAGTATTTCTTTTTCACTGGTTCTGCTGATTTCTCTTCTTCTCTTATTAGTTTCTTAACATCTGCTCTAAAGGTATCCATGGTCTTGCCATGCTTAGGAAACCAGTGCATCACATCCGCATGGTTACTGGCTATACCTTGCTTATAGCCTTCACTATGACAGATGATATCCTTCTCACTAATTCCATAGAGTTTGCAAAGATGTACACAAAGCTCCACTGCTTCCTTATAAACAGCAGAAAAATACGAGGTATCGGTTAAACCGTCCTCGCAAATTTCAAATCCTATATGCGTGTTATTCGCATCTCCTCCAGCATGCCAACCACGATGATTCCAAGGCAATGTTTGATAGGTGGCAATAGATCCATCTGCTAATTTACCAATAAAGGCATGGACGCAGACTTCACGCCCTCCAGGTTTGCTTTGATTCCAATGGTTGTTATACTGGTTCTTTCCTAGCAAGCCATCGTCTGGACCAACGTAGCGTTTTAGGTTTGGGTTGTTAGCCCCTGTTGAGTGAACCATTATACCCTTCGGTTTTATTGTTTTACCTGCCTTGTAGCAGGCATTGTTCGTAAGTATTAATTTACGTAGATTCATTTATAGTCCTCCTTGTCGCTTCTGTTGTGAAGCTGCTCTAATATATCCTTGAGTTTCTGTGGCACAGGCAGACCAACATGAACAGCATTTTCAAGTATGGATATGCCTTCATTTGAAAGATAAAAAAAGATGACCGCTGTTCGTATAACAGAGCCATCTCCAATAACGTTTTTATCAATAATGTGACCGATTGCTACCAGTGAAAAGATGAGTACTTTCTTGAATATGCCGCGAAAGCCTACCTCACTGGATAGCTTCTTATCAAGCACAGCACACATCAAACCTGTGATGTAATCAATCACAACAAAAGTAAGTAAAGCATATAAAAATCCGTCCCATCCTCCGAGGAAATACCCAAGCCAACCACCAATAGCGGCAAATGTCACTTGAATCCAGTTCCAAATCTCCCTCATTGTCTTAACCTCCTATCAATTTGATTGCATAAAAAAACGCCAGCCGAAATAGGCAAGCGTATACTTGTATAGGTTATTCTTCCTTTATATTTGTTTTGGCAAAGCTTCCCATAGACGCATATCTTCCTGTCCCAATGACCAGATAGCAATACCCCGTAGGTCCCAACGATAAGCCGCTTCGTTTGACCAGTAGACCAGCGAATCCACATCTTGATAGTACAAAATTGAAAAGCCATCTGCATCACCGAGAAACAGCCGAGATATCCAGACGTTTATGTCCTTTGGTATAACCTTCGCTGTATAATCTGCATTGCATGGTATCTGCAAGAGATTACTATGATAAAAGTCATAATCCATGGAAATATCCTCACTTCTGGTGGAGGCTTCCTCTACATCAGCTGTAAGAGTAAATACATGAAACTTACTATCCCAAGTTACACCATTCCTAGCAATTCTGCCATACTGCATTAGTGATCCGTCTGGCATGGTGACATCAAAGGCTTCGTAAGGTTCATAAGTCCATGCATCTCCCAAGCGGAGAAGTTCACATTTTATTTGCCCATCGGACTGAATACCACAATAGCCACCCGTACTTGAGATGTTTGCAGTAAAACGAAGTGTGTTGGAATTCCCAGAGTAGACACGCACCTTATTTCCACGTTTCCTCATTTCAATGAGATACATATTCGGATTGGTGCGAATGTCAGGATCTGAAGTCTTAGAGTAACTTCCCGGATAACTGCCAAGTAATGTAGAGCCTTGGTAAAGCTCCACTTGTTGTGCATCAATGTTGATACAACAAAACACATTCCCACAAAACACTCCTGCTCTTCCGCTACCGCTCATGGGAAAGGCAATTCTAGCACGAATATGCACATCACTAAAGCTGTCGTATTTCCAAGCAAGCTGACCACTTCCTTCAAGCTGAGAATACGGGCGATTGCCATTGTCATCAGGATTTTGCCATACACTCCAACTCCCCGATAACGTCTGCCAGTAGCTTTCTGGCAGGATGACGGGATCTCTAAAGTCTTCATACCAAACTAACGCTGAATCCGGCTTACGGCGCAAAACCTCTGTAGTAAGCTTAAACCCTTTGTCGGGAACAGCCATGTTACCATTTACGTCTTTGAAGCTTCGTGGAGATAAACTGAAGGTTGCCTCTCCAGCAGAAGGATATTCACTAAAATTAGAACAAACCCGGAAACCATAAAATTGAGTACCAACTACACCACCTTCAATCGTGATGCTATGTGTTCCTGCTAGGAGATTTACATTAGTGGCAAGTTCTGCCCAGAAAGTTTTCCTCCAGTATGGCCACCACAGACGATTCTCTGAGTAACTAACCACTGTACCGTCAATTGCAATTGTGATACCATTCTTATCCCAGAACGGAAAGCAAAGCTGTACAACTACATCATAAGTACCTGATTTGTCAATTGTAAAGTTGTACTCCGCTTTACCTTCACTTGACGAAAGAGTGATCATTCCATTACCAACCACAACACCATCTGTGTAGCTGTCTGGTTCACCATCTCGGTTAACATATATAGTTCCAAACTCCGACTTTTGTGTTTTCCCATAACAAGTAAGATATTTTCGGTGGTTATATGTTTCAGCAATAATAGGAGCTTCTCGTGATACTGCATCCCAGCCTTCCATATAATCGTAGACATGTGGCAGCGCCCATGGTACTTTATCGTGATCATCCCAGTAGGCAATGATTGGGATAAATGGTTGTGGAGGCTGATCATTTGTAAAGTTATACACCCCAGTCATCCAGTTCTTAGCTGCATAGTAAGTGTTCGATGTACCGCGATAAGTCTTACCTAGGTTGGATGGATAGTCGTAAATCTGCCAATTCCAACCGTAACCAGGTAAACCCATATATACTTTTTGTGGTGACATAGCTGTAATAGCATAATTGTAGATACCTTCAAGCCAGCTCCTTGGTGATACTGGGCCTGGAGCTGAACCTGCCCATGCCATGCCATAACTCATGATTGCTGCCGTATCACAATAATCGTTAAGGTCGGCATAAACACACCAATTTTCTCCACCAACTGATCCTTGCACACCCGTCATTCCAGGTAAGCAGATATTGACCAGTTTTGATGAATCATAGTTTTTAACAGTCGAGTATATATCAGCGAATAGAGCATTTGCGGCAGCACGGTTCTCAAATCCACCACCGCGCTCTAAATCGATATCTACACCTGCACACCAAGGATATTTGTTCATAATACGCACTATTTCTGAGAGGAATTTCGACTTTGCACCACCTTCGTTATTTCTCAGAGCCGTAAATATGCTCTCTGTCCCATGATTCATAATGGTAAGTAACCATTTGATATGTGGCCACTTTGTACGATATGGAGTAAGGGAAGAAACGCTAGTACCTGTTTCCGTTATCGTGCCTGTGATGTCTACCTCAAAAGTGAAAATACCAACAGTATCTAAACGGTCACCGTAATCGTTCAAAGCCTGATACATCCGAGCATTGCCCATGAAGGACCATACCATACAGCGTTTACCCTTAATATAATCTTTCATGGACGCAGATCCCCTTTCAGCATTTCTTTGTATTCGAAATATACCCTAGCAGATTTTCTGTCTTGTAGCTTTACTTGGTGCTTACTGTCGGTAGCGGCTGTGTATTGAAAGAATCCATGCTTCGGCGTGGGATAGCCGTTTCTCAAACACTCTCTTGTTGAAGCCTTAAGTGCAAATTCATCACCTGGGTAAGCCTCTGAATCAAATTTTACCTTATGTGAACCCATCCCCTGTGAAAGCTGAATACTGCCAGCTTCCATAGCTTGCAGGGGGTAGATATAACAATCTAGCCCGCTTGAAGTTTCTCCGAGGTTAAAAATAATGATTGTGTCTCCACTACGGACTACACCATTGTGGAAACGTACCGGATTAGGCGAATGCTTTAGGAAGGTTTCCGTGTGTAGCGTGTATCCTGTCAGCTTGTCACCCTCCTGAAGTTGTAGGTCGGTGAAATAAATCGAACCCGTACAGTTGGTAATAAGGGGACGCACAGTAATACTAACTATACGCTTTTCTGATTTTACTTTTATGACTTCCGCAAAACGTATAAAATTGCTTTCCTGCATAGCCATCACCTACCCGTCGTTCGTCCACTTGATTTCGCATACATGACCGACCCAGCCAGTGGCTATAGAACCTGCCTGCAGCATAATGTCAGTGAAATATACTTCTCCTGTGCAGTTTGAAACTACCAACCGAATGGTGATAGAGTGAAGCTTCCCATACCCTTTAGGTGTTGCATCACGAGCAATTTGTTGAAATACAGCCAAATCAATCACCATCCTTTCTTAAAACAGGTCAATAAATCTCGTTTCAGTAGTTCCATCTTCAAACTCAAATACTACCTCGATACCCACTTGTCCATCTATACCTTTTTGGAGATTATCTGATCCTATTTGTGCTGATATGGTGTAGTTACGGCGGGATGCAGGATATACTGTTTGAGCCATACTTTTTGTAGAGGTTGCAGAACCTACCGCTTTAAATGAAGCTGTACCTGTCACACCTTTTTCAGTGTCCACCTCAAAACCTGAATTCTGCCAGTAAGCAAAGCCATCATCTGCTCTACTATTACGCAGATGGTTAAACGGCACCATATCTTTGATTTCCTGCCCAATGAGGTTGCTTTGGTCGAGCTGATCAGCGAGAATGCTAGAAGACGTATCCCCAAGTTCACGAAGTTTTGATGATAATTCAAGTACAGTTTTCCATGGCTCCTGAAGATTGTATTGTCTGCGAACAACCCTTGTTTTGATAGTAAGATTCAAATCTCTATCATCCACCGTCACAATGTCGCCAAGTGACCATCTTTCATGCTCATAACCTGTCAGCACAGACAAATCCATCGCTGATAGCACATAGGAAACACGGGGCTTCGAAAATTCTGCGAGTCGCATATTCGTAAACTCAAGCATTTGATAAGGATTTGTGAAATTCGAAAGATCGAGTGTTGAAACCCGCACCTCATTGCAATATTCATAGTTTTCTACATATTCCTTGCCACTATTGATCGTGGCAAAGGTCATGCCATCTTTACCATGGGCATATAGCCTTGTCACCAGAGAGCGGGTATCAACAACCCTCTTGATACCTGTAAGGTTTTTCTTATAGGCAAATAATGCACCACTATCTCTACCACTAAATGTAAGTAAATTTACAAGACGGTTTCGACTATCAAATACTAAGTCTCCACCGTGAATCTGTTGCGTCATTCTGAGTATGGCCAATGCATTCTTCTCTTGGCATTGCCATGTCCGTTTGGTAGTGACATCAACTACACCAAGAGACCATCCTGTGCCTTCCAACGCATAACTCATTGGAACAGAGGGTAAATCGGCATTAAACTCTCGCGGCTGTTTTTCATCTGAAAAGGTTAAATCATAAAATACTGCTTCCGCATATACAGTGGTCAGAATCCCTGTTCCATCTGCTCCTTTTTCATCTGTCAGTGTCCTTATGCGATAAATGTCATGTGCAACCTGAACCTGTTTTTCATTATCTAAATATACACGTTTGCTATCATTCCATGGCAGTTTGAATTCCAAAGTATCTGCGCCATTAATCTCTCCCGTTACGATAATGTCATATGCATTTTCAAGTACTGCTTCCCATGCGCCATTCTCGTCCAGCACGACAGGTCTAGCAAAACCCAGTTTTTCATATGGAGCTTTCGGTATGTCGTGAAGTGTGATATCCAAAAGTTTCGGTGTAACCAAGGGATCAATAGTTGAAAGTGTAATCCTATAACGAATAAAGTTACGGTTTGGAGAAATCAGTTCACCGTTGGAACCCACCTCCTGCCACGCCGACCAATCCTGCAAATCATCTGACGTAGCCGTCTCTATAGTAGAAATAGAAGTCACGCCTGCTGTATACTCCGAAGTTACAGACACTCGACCACTACCCGCAAGAGAACATTCTGCAGCTATAGTCGTAAGTTGCCCAACTTCAGAATATCTGTTGTTATTATCTTTGAGGAGAGTTACCACACCAGGTTCTGTAATAGCATCAATCGCACCACTAGTATCACCGCCATTGGCAAGCAATGACTGTTTGAAATGGCATTCTAAATCCTCAATTGTAAGCTGTGAATTCACTTCGATAAACCAATCATCAAATCCACCTGCATAATAATACTGATTTGCATGCATTCCAATCACAATATCTGCTGTACAAGATGGATTTAATGTTCCCGTGAATGTCCGTTTGGGTGCAATCCAGACCGTTCCGTCTGCTCGGTTACATAGAATAAACTGCGATGCCTTGGCATTCACTTCAATAATTGCTGCAATAAAGTACCATCCACCATTAACCATGTTAAAACTTGGTGTTTCACTCTGGTCGAGGATCAGTGAACCAGAAGAGTTATATAACATCATTCGAGGTCTGCCTTGGTACAGGGACAAGTATAGAATAGGTTGACCCGGACCTTGTCTTGTATTAAACAGCGGAATAAATGTCTGTCCTACAGAGTAGGTAGTTGGGTTTATCCATCCACCTACTGCGATTTTATCGCCTAAATTGGAGAAAAATGAACCATCATTCTTTGCAATCAAGTAGGTTTTCTCTGATGTCGGATTAACAATATTCTGGCGAAAAAAACGTCCATATCGACCATTTGGGAGACTTGCCGATGTACCAGACCATCCCGATATAGCGATGTGCCGACCATGACCACTCGCATCGACAAGTTTAACATCGGAGTCGGGTCCAGACTCATTGAATCGCCAAAGAGCAAGTGTATTCTCGCTTACAGGAAACTCACCCGTAAAGTCAGTTTGTGATGTCAATATTGATTTAATTGCCATTTACATCACCTCCATCGGCTTTTTGCTTGTATTTTAAGCTCCATAAAATTCGCCCCTACAGGAGTAATCGTCACAGTATTGTTACCCTTACGAAGTACAGGGAAATTAAGTTCTTGCATAAGCGGTAGGCCGTTACGTAGTGTCTCGCCACTAGTATCAACGACCTTTGCTGTGACCTTTCCTGTATCAATTATTAATGTTTCACCATCATACAAAGGACCAATAACACGAATTTCTTCATTGTTAGTCTGAATGGAAACATATGTGTTTGTTCCTGAAGGAATTATTCCTTTTATCAAATACACTGGTTCGGAGTCGGCATTGCCTTTTAGCCTTGTAACGATATTTTCTCCCTCGGCTGTTATGGTATAGGTTTCATCCGTTAAAGCGTAGGCATGGGGATCTGGGCAAACAAATTTCAAATCAAATGCACCGGCTGAAAGAATGAGTCTGTCACAGTCTACTGTTTCTGACAGACGGGCAATGAAATATCGGTCAGGTACATCGTCCAACACAAGTTGTTGCACCCCACGTTCAGGATTCAGCCAATCAGCAAGGTTATCCATAACAGATACCAATTTAGAAAATTTATATTGTGGGTAGACATTACAATGAACTGTGATTATTTTCTCTGCACTATCGCTACCAAAGTCAGCAATACCAGGCTTGCCAGGTATCGTTACAAAGGAGTTTCTCAATGAGGGCGATGCTTGCCAGTTTGTAAGCCTAGCATTTATATTCATTGATTGCGATGATATTCCGTTAAATGTGAACCCCATTTTCATCCTCCTTCCTTAAGCGGGATTGAATCGTCCTTGTGCCCTCGATCCGGTTTCCATCAAGTTATACAGTTCCTGTGAAATCCTGCGGATATCGTCCTCGGATCGAACTATCATCTGCTGTATGGTGATAAGCGAACCACCAAAACCCCCAGTACCGACTGACCCATTGATAGAACTTCTAAGGTTTATACCTGGTGTGCTAAAGTCTGTGGGGATAGCATTTTGCATATCCTCACCAACCTGCGCCATCGTCTTCTCAAAACCTTGACCAAGCCCTTGTGCCATATTGTCACCAAGTCCTGCAAAAAGTGCAGAAGGTGAACGAATACCAAAGAAGTTTTTGATTTTATCCACCACACCGCCAAAGAAACCGGATATTTTCCCCCAGAGCCATGCTCCCGCATCAGAGATCCCTTGCCATAGACCTTTGATAAGATTGCCACCAACTTGAGTCATCTGCCCAATTGAACCCGTAAAACCCTTAACTAAAGCTGCGATTATCTGTGGGACAGCTTTGACAACTTCTACGATAATAGTAGGTAGGTTTTTAATCAGTGATACTAAAAGTTGGATACCCGCTTGAATTATCTGTGGGATGCTGCCAATAATTGCATTGACAAGCGAGGTAATAATCTTAGGTATCGCCGCCACCACAGTAGTGATGATAAGTGGTAAATTTTGAATTAAGGCAATCAACAGATTCACCCCGGCATCAATTATTTGGGGGATTGAGCTAAGTATCGCCTTAACTAAACCATTAATTATCTGTGGGATTGCAGCAACTATTGCTGCAATGATTTCCGGCAATGCTTCAACTAGTGATACCAAAAGCTGTATACCTGCATCGATAATCTGCGGAATGGCACCAATAATAAAGTCAACTAAAGCGGTAATGATGGCGGGTAATGCGGCAATTAACTGCGGAATAGCGTCAACTAGACCTTGAGCAAGCCCCATAATAAGCTGAAAGGCTGCCTCCAGTATCATTGGCAAGTTGTCAGTTAATCCTTGTACAATCTGTGTTACAGCAAGAACTGTTGCTGGTATGAGTTTTGGTAAAGCCAACCCGATGCCTTCTACAAGTGCAGTGACCAGTTCCACTGCAGCATTAATTAGGAGTGGTAGATTATCAATCAATGCCTCAACAATCGTCATTACAGCTTCAACAGTAGCTGGAATGAGTTCTGGCAAAAGACTCAGAATTACCTCCAGTACTTGAGAAAACAATTCCGTAACAGTCCTCAGAAGCATAGGGAGCAAGTCTCCCACAGCTGATAATATCGCACCTGTTGCCGTAGGTAATGCAGTTACGATATTCTCTAAAACTGGGACAATATTAGCAACAACCGATTGAAATGCATCTACAAGATTCTGTGTCAAATTCGTCATATCTGCATCAGCATTGCCAAGTCCTGCTGTAAACGAGCCGAGTGCGGCTTGGAGTAAACCAAGCGAACCTGTGACGGTTTCTGTTGACTCTCGTGCAAAGTTCCCTGCATATTGCTCTGTGTTTTCAAAGAACATTTGCATTGCGACTTCAGCTTTTTCTGCTTGTGTAGCTGTATTCCAAGTGAAATCCAGCCCTTTTGCCAGTGCATAGGCCTCGATATTGGTAGCATTCATAGCAACCCCAAGGTTATCCATCATATCAAAGTTACCCTTTGCCGCACCTGTGACCGCCTCCAGTGCAGAGGACATATCAATCCCCATAACAGATGCCATATCCGCCGCTCGTTGCATAGCCTTTTCAGTTAGCTCAAGACTTCTCTGTTGCTGTATACCAGAGCCTTGGAACAATGCACCCATTTTGTTTGCCGTAGCAAGATACTCACTTTGAGAAACACCGAGATTTTTGTAAGCCTCTTCACCAGTTTTTTGAATTGATGCGGCATATTGACCGAATACTGCCTCAGAGCCACCGAGGTTCTGTTCTAACTCTCCGAACTGAGCAACTACCTCTTTACCAAGCTTAATCGCAGCAGCTCCTGCGGCAACAGCAACTGTACCCATCGCCACACCGATACCTTTAAGGACACCTCCCAGCTTCTCAAACTTGCTACCAGTCTCATCTGCAATATTACCTGTATCCTCAAGTTCCTCTCCAAGATCATCTGCTTCATCAGCTGTCTCTTCTAGTTCTCGTTCCATATCATTAAGTTGGGCTTTTGCATTATTCAGGTGAATAGCCCAATTTTGTGTACGTCTATCGTTCTCACCAAAGCTCTCAGAAGCATTTTTTAGAGCGGCTTCCAGTGTAGAGATTTTATCCTTCTGTGCTTCAATGGCCTTGTTCAAAACTTCATTTCGAGCGGTTATCGCCTGAACACTTTTATCATTTCTATCAAATTCTGAGGACACGAGTTTCATCTCACTACCTAGAACCTTAAAGGACTGATTGATATCACGAAGGGCATTCTTAAACTCTTTTTCTCCCTCAATGCCAATCTTTAAGCCAAAATTATCAGACATACGTTAATGCCCTCCTTTCTAATTCAATCCTTCGGGAATAATATCCTCAATGAAGAGTTCTCGCTTCCGGCTAGCAAGCCCCAAGAACTGGCGATGACAATCCCACAAGTCCATAAGAAGCCCTAATGGTGTGAGCCATGTTTCTTCCTCAGTACGGTTCAGATGCACTGTTCCGTAATAAAGAAGCCGAGTAAACAATTCATCATCACTTACTCGGCCTCGGTGTTTTTTGAGTAATCTTCACTTTCAATATTTCTCTTTGTTCCTTTGAACATAGCTTCTGTAATGGCACTTTTATATGTTGCAAGTTCTAGTGGTGAGGTGAGCAGTTCCACCTCATCCTCGGTCAACACATCCTTTGAAGCTTCTTTATTTTTAAGATTGTGAATGAGAATGGATTGGTTTGCCAAGAGAGTAATAAGCCATATTATCTCATCCAAAGCCATCTCAAAGTTTTCGGATTTCAGCAATTTGTCTCCCAGATTTTCCAAACCACCATAGCGACGGGCGATTTCTTTTGTAGCTTTGGTCGTGAGGATAAGCTCATGTTGCTGTCCGCCAATATTTATCGTTGCACTTCTATCGTTATCCATCCTTATTCACCTCCGCCAGAAACAGCAAAAACAGGTTCATAGACTTCCGTATACCAACCACTGATAGTAGCTGGTAAAACTCCTTCATCATCTTCATTGACCTCCGCTTTCCACGGATGATTACCATTTCCATCTAATTTATTTCTGCGCGATACAGTTCCCTCAATGGTTGGTGTAGAAAAAGTGATAGAATCTCCCTTTGTAGCCAGGTTGGTTGAAGGAACACCAAACTTTACCCTGTATAGCCAGAAGTAGCGGTAATGTCCATTTGCCTTTTTCGCTCGAAAACCGATAGCAACAGGGCTTCCTCCATCCTCACTAGCTGAAATAAGTACACCATTATCATCTGTAGTTGCTCCTGTGAGACTCTCAGCAGCTTTACGTCCAATGTCATCCACACCAAGGGAGAGTGTTCCGTTTTTGAATTCTTTTATAATCTCTGCCGCTCCGTCATCAGCGTAAAGGGTAGCTTCCGCAAGCTCAATGGATAGCTCTGCGGAGATTGCCTTTGCCAGCATAACGGGCGTACCGTAGGTTTCGTCTCCGTTTTCGTCCTCTGTAATGGGAGCATAATAGAGACGGTCAAGTCCTATCGTTGCCATAATCAAACCTCCTGTAATTCATATTCTTTTGCCACATCAATGGCATAATGATGGTAGTCCGTGTCATCCTCATGTCCAATATAACGGCGATCCGTCACTGTAAAGTCTGCATCCAGGAACGCACGGACAAGCTGATTCTTTCGTACTTGATAGTTCTTTTTGCTAAATAACGAAAGCCGTGCTTCTTGTATCTCATACTGTGGACGATTGTCTGAGTGAACATCAAAGGTATCCGAAAGAGGTGTGATAACAATATATTCATCAGGGGCTTTGTCCTTGAACACACCCGTTTCCACAAGAATGCCTAGACCATCCACAATTCTATTTAGTTCCAATAATATACTCATAGACTGTTAATCTCCCCCTCCAGTTTGGCAGTCATGGCCTCCACACACTGCTTTCTTGATTTAGATTTTGCGGGTTTTAGAAATGGTCTTGCAGGCTGCCCATGTTTACCAAATTCAATGATATTAGCAATTTTGGCATTGCTACCACCATCGCTTCTCGGTTCTGAAAACCCAACCTTGACATTATAATTACCTTTACGGTCTTGTTTTGCTGAAGTAACACCAAGGGAGGATACAAGTTCTCCAGTGGATTTAGACGGGTATTTTGTTCCCTTTCCAACAACAGAGCGTAGATTATCTTTGACTTTAGCAAGCACAACTTCGCCACCAACTTCTAGTACCTTTGGGATAATCACATCAGTTTGTTCAGCCAATTTAGATACCTTAAGAAGAAAGTCCTCAGGCATTCTTACATCCACTTTAGCCATTCGATGCCACCACCTTTTTTGCTAAAACCTCAATATACATTCCTCGGCCTTTTACATCTTCTACACCGGTAATTTCATACCGCCCATCACTATCTACAATGACCATTTTTGTTGTCACATGGATACTAGGGATCCTTCGAAAACAAAAAAGAGCGGTTGCTTCAGAAAATACCGCCCTGTTTGCCCATTTCTCATTACCATGTCGTTCTTCCTTATACGCACGAACCGAGGCAATAATAGTGTCACTGATTGTACCAAAACCCTCGCTATCCTTATCGTTTTCAACGGAAACTATATCTATAAAGGTATTCATTTTCCCATAACTCATAGGCTACACCTTCCATTCACGATCTAACCGAAGTAGTAGGTTCACTGTGTTCCAAACCTGCTGCCCCGCTTGTACGCTATCGGCGAAGAAACCAGCCGTCGAGCCATCTCTGCTTTCGTAGAAATGACTCGACAGCATGATTACTGCCTGTTCAGTTGTTGGGGGCATAATGTTTTCAGTGTAATAACCCTCAGCAACATGCTGATAACTTTCCGCATAAGAGACGGCGGCTTTGATGTAATGCAGCAGAAGTCCATCGTCTGCGTCATGCGTCAGGATCAGATTTGCTTTTACTTTAGGGAGAAGATTATCAGTTGTCATGCCGTCCGCCTCCTTCCGGTCATTCTTCGTCTGCAGCCATTAACCCAGCCGCTTTTAGTTTAGCGAGCAGAGTATTAAAATCCGTGACAAGAGTGGCTGTATCCTCGGCTATGCTGTCGGCTTGATTAGCAGCCATTTTTACCAGCCCAGAGACTGACTCCGTAGCATCGGTAGGATATGTTGGAGCATACAGCTTACCATCTTCACCAATTTTGATTTCGACAGTATCACCCTCACCAGCAGCTGCGGCTTTTACACCACCGAGAGTCTCCTCTGTTGCCACGAGAAGTGGATCGGCGGAGAGCCCCGTTACCGAGGCTCCTTCCTTGATTTCAAGTGTTCCGCCTATAACAGTTTTTTCTCCGCCTTGTTCGGTATAATTCTTAGTGTTATAGCTCATAACGCACCTCCATTAAGCTTTCTGCTGAAGTACTTTTATGGCTTCAGGTAGAATTAATTTCCCATCCACACGCTGAGTAGCAACAAAGCCTACTTGGCCAGTAACAGCATAAAGTTCATTAAGCCTCTTAAATACACGACCCTGACGATCAGCTACCCAGTAATAACTAAAGTCACCAAATGCGATACTCTTTGCAGCTGCAGCAATAGTTGGCATATATGCAGAAGTATACAATGGTCGATTGAGGATAGTATCCGGTGTACCTGCCTGTAAGGAAGGTTGCCATAGGTACTGTCCTTGACCATCCTTTAGTTTACGGATTGCTTTTACAGTGGCGTCGTTCATAACGAATACAGCCTTATTACGGTAAGGTGCCTTTAGTGAATAGAACAGATCAAGTACCTCGTCCATAGTAATTGCCGTAGCACCTGCAGTAGTCACACCAATTTGGGCACCACCTGTAGAAGCAAGTATACCTGTCGGTTTTCCAGATCCATCACCAGTAAAGAACGCCTCTTCCTCTTTGTTACCGATACGTCTAGCAAACTCCTTAGAGATGTAGGCTTCAAGATTGAACACAGAATCGTTGAGAAGTTCCTCGGAAACTTTAATCATGGTAGCGAGTTTGTAAGCTCCTATAGAAACCTGTCCGAAACTATCATCGCTATCTGGGATAGTGCCTTCTTCATCCACCCAGGAAGCAGTACCTTTTGTAGCTACAACAGGAATTTTCCTATCGCCAGAAGATGTATTGATAACATTGGCCAGTGAACGGAAAATGTTCTCTTCCTCAAGAGCCTCTACTAAGGTACGTTCAAACTCGTCAGGCACAAGATAACCACCCTCGGAGTCTGTACCGATTTGAAGGGCATTTCTTACGTTTACATCAAGACCTTCACCTGCACGAGTACGCATAGCATTCCAGAATGCTTTCTTGTACTCTGCAGACGCACGTCCTGTCTTATCTTCAGCATGTTTGGACGGTGTGTTTGTAATAGGGCTACTAGTGGCTTTGGAAAGTTCTAAGTCAATAACCGCCTGACGTTCCAAACGTTCTATTTCCTTACCAAGTGCAACAACTTCAGCCTCCATCTTTTCATAGGTTTGTGTGTCCTCTGCGGATAACAATCCATCACCGCCACGTTTTGAATCAAGGAATGCCTTCGCCGCATCCCAAACCTTAGCGCGTTTCTCGCGCAATTCAAGAATTTTACTCATCGTTATTTCCTCCTTTAAATTAGTGCGAAATTAAAGAAAGCCGCTTATCGAGCGACTCAATGGGTGTACCTGTTTTCTGTTTTGGTTGTTTTGGAAGTTTGTTGATAAGCGAGTTAGTAACCGCCATCCTGCTAAAAATAAGACTATCTGTCAAATCTGGTGTTTCACTTTCCATGAACATGATCTTATCTGCAAAACCAAGTTCAATAGCCTTATTTGCATTCATCCATGATTCTGCATCCATCAGATGGGAGAGTTTTGTTCGGGAAAGACCCGTTTTTAACTCATAGGCATTAATAATACTTTCCTTGACCTCATCTAATAGAGCCTTTGCTCGAAGCATTTCCTCACTGTCACCGATCGCAATCGTTGATGGGTTATGAATCATTAGCATGGAAACTGGGGACATATATACATCTCCACCCGCCATTGCAATAACGGAAGCCGCACTTGCCGCAAGCCCATCAATCTTTACAGTGACTTTTCCGGTATACTCCATCAGCATGTTATAAATCTGGGCTGCTGCGAACACATCACCGCCAGGGGAATTAATCCACACCGTAATATCGCCGGTGCCTGCCATCAATTCATCTTTAAAAATCTTAGGTGTAACCTCATCCCCCCACCACGTTTCTTCAGATATCACTCCATTTAAATAGAGGGTACGTTCTTCATCAGAATCTCGCACCCAGTTCCAAAACTTCCTCATTTACTGACCTCCTTCGGTTTTGGCAAACGCACCTGCGTCAGCCAGTTTTGTCATATTTCCGTTAACCAGATATAAATCGCCACCTTCCTCAGCTGGGATACGGTTCATGTCCTCCAATTCACGAATATCATTAGCTGACATCCAGCCATTTTGCCGCCCAATAGCATAGCCATTCATTCGGCTTTGATAATCGCCGCGAAGCAGACCATCTAAGTTGAACTTGATGAATACTGATGTTTTCTCAGAAGGCAAAATAAGCGATTGCTGGAGACTTTGCTCCCATCTCACCACCCACGGATCGAGAGTGTATTTTACAAACTCCAAAGACTGCTGCTCGATATTAGAGAAGCTAGATTTCTCAAGATCTCCCACCATATGGGGAGGCACACGGAAAATCCTTGCAATCTCATTGATTTGAAATTTCCGTGTTTCCAAAAACTGAGCCTGTTCTGGAGGTATACCGATGGCTTGAAACTTCATGCCCTCTTCCAATACAGCAATTTTATGTGCCTTAGCTGTGCCTTGGTAAGCACTATTCCAGCTGTCCTTGACTCTCTGTATGTCTTTAATTACTCCCGGGTGCTCCAGCACACCGCCGGGATTAGCTCCATTAGCAAAGAATGCCGCACCGTATTCTTCGGTAGCAAGTGACATACCGATTGCATTTTTCGCCATAGCAATAGGGCTATAGCCAATGAGTCCATCAAAGCCTAAGCCTGGTATGTGAAGTACATCATCTTTGCGAAGTGTGACATAGCCTCCCTTTGGATTCAGGCCACTTTCGTCTGTATCCCGGTAGTAGGTATAAACCAGTTCACCATTTGATGCTCGACTTACTTCCATCTTGTTAGGAAGTAGGGGATAAAGCGCAATTGCCTGGCCACGACCATTTCGAACTATCTGTGCATAAGCATTACCCCAAAGTAAAAGATGACTCATCAGTGTTTCTCGAAACACAAATGAAGTCATCTCTGGATTTGGTTCATCATGAAGAAGGTAATACAAAGGGTGGAAAGGAATCTTTTCTTTACCTCCATCAGAACGATATCTATATACATGTAGTGGCAGTCCAGCAATAGCTTCAGCTAGTATTCTTACGCAGGCATACACCGCTGTTGCTTGCATTGCAGTACGCTCATTTACTGTTTTGCCAGATGATGTACCGCCGAATAGGAAGGAAAATGCGCTACCCACACGGTTTTGCGGTTTGTCCCTTGAACGAAACAGTCCTTTTAATAAATTCATAGGCCTCACCTCCAAATTGAAAGAATTACACCACAAACAATCATTGAAATTTATAGAATTATTAAACCTCTCTCGTCATACACCGAGTCTCCACTATTACCTGGTCCACAGCGGATGGCGCGGTCGAGTGCCATAATAGTTGCCACTGCTCCATCTATTTTTTCTGTACTTTTTTCCTTGTCCGGTTTTATATTTCCAGCCGGATCTGTTTTTATATAGATGTTATCCATCATCCACCGTAGTACTGGATGCCCGCCGTGTGCTATTCTTTCTTCTAATGTCAATTTCATAAGTTCCTTTGTAGGTGGTGACATATCTTTAAAACCTTGACCGAAAGGAACTACAGTAAAGCCTAACCCTTCAAGATTTTGCACCATCTGAACAGCGCCCCAGCGGTCAAAAGCAATCTCTCGAATGTTGTACTTTTCCCCCAGTTCTTCAATGAATTTTTCAATGTATCCATAATGGACTACATTTCCCTCGGTGGTTAAAATATAGCCTTGCTTCTCCCAAAGGTCGTATTGCACGTGGTCTCGTCGAACTCGGAGGTCAATATTATCCTCCGGCATCCAAAAATACGGGAGAACGGTATATTTATCTGTTTCATCTTCCGGTGGGAACACCAGCACGAAGGCTGTAATGTCAGTGGTAGAGGATAAATCAAGTCCTCCATAGCATACTCTACCTTCAAGGCTCTCTGGTTTTACTGGAAACGCACAGGCATCCCACTTTGCCATTGGCATCCAACGGACAGATTGCTTAACCCACTGGTTCAGACGCAGCTGTCGAAAGCTATTTTCCTCAGCAGGGTTCTGTTTTGCGCTTTCACAAGCTGCTCTAACTTTATCGATACTTACTGTAATTCCTAGGCTTGGATTTGCTTTCTTCCATACTTTGGGATCAGTCCAATCATCCTCTTCTTTGGCACCGTAGATTACGGGATAAAAAGTAGGATCGTATTTTCTTCCCTCAATAATATCAACCGCTTTTTGGTGTGTTTCATAGCAGATACTCTGGGTATCCGTCCCTGCAGTGGTGATAAGAAAATATAGCGGTTGGGTTCTCGCATCACCAGACCCTTTTGTCATAACATCAAATAGTTTCCTATTTGGCTGAGTATGAAGTTCATCAAAAACAACACCATGTATATTGAAGCCGTGTTTTGAATAGGCTTCAGCCGACAATACCTGATAAAAGCTGTTGGTCGGCAGGTACACCAGTCGTTTAGTTGAAGCCAGCAACTTCACTCGTTTATTCAGCGCTGGACACATCCGCACCATATCGGCTGCTACTTCAAATACAATTGATGCCTGCTGGCGATCTGCGGCACAACCGTATACCTCTGCTCGTTCTTCACCATCTCCACAAGTGAGGAGAAGTGCGATTGCTGCTGCAAGCTCGCTTTTTCCCATCTTTTTAGGTATTTCTATATAAGCCGTGTTAAACTGCCGGTATCCATTAGGTTTTAAGATACCGAATAAATCACGGACAATTTGCTCCTGCCAATCGATAAGTTCAAAAGGCTTGCCTGCCCATGAACCTTTCGTATGGGAGAGTGCTTCGATAAAAGCCACAGCGTAATCAGCAGCGTCCTTATCGTAATATGACCCTTCAGCTATAAAGGCGGTCGGCTTATATTTCTTCAGTTTCCGCATAAACACCGCCCCTTTTATGGAAAAGGACATAAGAAAAGAGCCTCAATCCTATAGATGAAGCCCTTTTCTCTATCCTATTTAGATTTAGTTATTTCTTTTTATCCACTTCACCCGTCAGTATGAAATGGGCATATTCTGCTTTATGGTCTATTAAATAGACTACCAATTCATAAAACCCTCGTTCATTTGCCTCATACTGTACTCGGTCCACATCAAACATATTTGTGACTCCACTTTCTCGGATGGAAAGGATTTGTTGCTTAATTATCTCATTCATTGGCTACCTCCTCCGATTCTATTGAATCAGTTGTAGCTTTGCGCAGGATTTCCACATCGAAACCCGCACTCTTATAGCCTTCTAAAATTGTACTGTAATAATAACAACTCGGCTGTCCAAGCGGTCTACCATCATTCATGATGTAGACCTTCGCCTTGACGGTTTTACTTCCCAACTTCACTTTTATTGTTTCCTTTCGATAAAGGAACGGCCATCCCTCGTAACGGTCAAGTGCCGCTTCATCGGTCGGTGTAATCTCCCAAACTAAAACTGGTACGTTGCCACCCTCAAAAGGCTCGATTGTCGCCACAGCGCCCGCGTGTGCCCCTCTAAATAATAGGCGGTGGTCATTGATTTGACTTGCTCCTACCACCTTCGCTGTAGGGCATCTGTCGGCCATTTGCTTTAGATTAAGGTTGGAGCCATAGGCAAGATATAATTTATTCTTCATTGTAATCCTCCTTCTTAGCTTTGTGGGTTAGGGGCAGCTCAGGCCGCCCGAAACCGCCATGCAGCTGAACCCGAAAGTGCTGCTGTCAAATGTTCTCTGCAGTTTGCAAATTCATCCCCAATGAAACCAATCCGGTTTAGATAGGTTCTCATGGCAAATTTCTCGTTTTCCACCTGCGGTTTCTTTGCTGATGCACACTTTTGTGTTAAGGCTTGGTGGTTGATGGCAAGTGCTAGAACAATGTAGCTTCTTATCTTTCCTGCATGAAGTTCGCTATTGAACCCTCTAAGTTCAACTGTATGGTTTCCGGTAAAAAAGCTGTGAAGGTTGAGGAAATGGTAGCGGCTGTTGTGGTAATGAGTGTTTCTACTCTCGCTGTAGCCCTCGTACCAAATGTCCTCAATTTGTCTCATGGTTCTAGGCTTTTTACGGTTTATCTTCTCAACCAAAATGCTGTCCATCTTTTTGCAGTAATTCATTCTCTGCGGTGCAATCTGAAGTGCTTTATAAAACAAGTCATTTTTGCTTGCAATGATATTTACAAAGTTTCGAATGCTTCGTGGGGTATGTTCAGCACCGTCTAGATGAATGTGAATTCCGCAAGATGTATTTGTAAAGGCTCCAGCTTTGCGAAGCTTTCTTACTAGCTCTTGCAAAGTTTCAATGTCCTCCCGATAGGTTAGTATTGGGCTAACCAGCTCAACACTATAATCTCTACCTGCAGCTACTTTTCTTCTACCTTCTTTTCTTTGGCAGTTGATGCTCCCATCGTACATAAACTTCCACACTCGACCATCTGAAGTTTTTACCTTCTTGGTGTCGTAGTAAGTCCCGCCTTCACTGTAAATGCCTTGCAAAAACTCTGCAGCGACTCTAGCTGCCCTTTCCCTTGTAATCCCTGTAAATTCAATCTCAATCCCGAATTTTGCACTTAACATCGTGTCTCGCTCCTTTTAAAGTGTGTTTGTCCTTTCGGCATGTACATATATCACTCTAAAAGGCTTATATAGCAAGACAATTCTGCAATACAAATCTACATATTTACTGCCATATTGGGCTTAAAATGTGTATTTTTATTCTTCGATTTTCTTGCATAAATCCTCTCCAAAAACCACTCCAAGGGAACTGCCTGAATCCCAACTGACGTGGATAGTTCCCATATCATCAACACTAGTAACCGTACCTTTATCTCCTGGCTGAAGCTTGGTATAAGGGTCATTCATCTTAAGTAGCATGACACGAGTTCCTGGAGTGTAATAACTTCTAAGTTGCTTTAGCATTTCTGGGTGAATGATATTCATTATTCACTCACCCCCTCATGCTTGGCACTTCCGCTTTTGAAGGCAGAGCTACCCGACAGTTTGGAGAGGAGAATTTTTCGTTCTGTTTTGTATTCTGGCCCGATAAATCCAAGTCTTAGAAGGAAACAACGGAAAGCGTACTTTTCATTCTCCACTGATTTCTCGGTCGAGTTGACGCGGGTCTGCTTCTTTGCCATTTCACAAAGTGCTGTTACAAAGTGGGTATAAGCCTTCACCTCCTCTGCGGAGCACTCACTCTGGAACCAAGGGAAGGTTATAAATTCCTCATTTATGATAATGGGAATAGAGTCAGTATCAAGTACTTTCTTTATAAGGGTTTCTTTGCTTTCTATCAATCCTTTTAGGTTACCAAGTGCAGTTTCGCTAAAACCCTCCCTCGGCATATGGATAATCAAACTAATAGCTTCTTCGGTTTCATTTGATTCGCTGTATACGGGAGGTTCTTCGTAATCACTATTTGGACTTTCCCTACCCCCAAGAGCCGCTTCATTGGGAACTTGAATATTTTCAGGAACAGGCGCTGCTTCTGGAAGTGGTGTGTCATATTCTGCTGTAACCGCATTGAAGTCATAAAGGCCTAATAGATCATTAACCAGTTCAGAATTATCTGGTCCTCTGACTACCCCGTTTTTGTCAATGTTGTAGTCTTCCACCTCATATGCAAATGTAGGTGCTCCAAGATATCTTGCAGGAGCATTCAGTTTTTGGCTGATTGCGTTGACTAACTCTTTTCTTTTTGCTCCTGTGACATTATAGTTTATCTGCATTTTTTATACCGCCTTTCTATTTTCGGTACATACATATATCACTCTAAAGGCTGTTAATATCAAGTCATTTAGAGCATCTTTCTGTAGAAAAGACTGTTCCATTAATCGGCGGTAGTAACGTCCGGTAGGTCACAATATCTTATTTTCGAACCATCTCTTAAAACAAACACACCATCTGAGTTTCCAACTTGCTCAATATACCTTTTCACAATGACATCACAGTACTTTTCATCCAGTTCAATGGTGTAGCAGATTCTATCTGTCTGCTCACAAGCAATCAGTGTACTTCCTGAACCTCCAAAAGGATCAAGCACGATACAATTAGAAAGGCTTGAGTTCAAAATAGGGTAGGCCACAAGTGCAACTGGCTTCATCGTAGGATGATCACTGTTTTTCTTCGGTTTCTCAAATTCCCAGATGGTGGTCTGCTTTCTATCGGAATACCAGTTATGCTTGCCTTTCTTTTTCCACCCAAAGAGAATAGGTTCATGCTGCCACTGATAAGGAGAGCGACCGAGAACAAGGGACTGCTTTTTCCATATACAAGTACCGGAAAGATAAAATCCTGCATCGGAGAATGCTCTTCTAAAATTGAGTCCTTCGGTATCCGCATGGAATACATAAATAGAAGCGTCCTTCGCCATTACTGCTTCGGTGTTCTGAAATGCTGCAAGCAGGAAATCGTAGAACGCTTCGTTAGCCATATTGTCATTTTTGATTTTTCCAGCAGTGCCTTCATAGTTAACATTATATGGAGGGTCCGTAACTACCAAATTAGCAGTTTTCCCATCCATCAAGACATTAAAGGTGTCTTTCTTTGTACTGTCTCCGCAGACTAATCGATGCTGCCCAAGTAGCCAAATATCCCCTAAATGCGAAACAGCGGGCTTTTTCAGCTCGCTGTCTACATCGAAATCATCTTCTTTTATATTATCCTTAAGGGAATCCTTGAAAAGATCCTCCAACTCTCCCGGGTCAAAACCTGTCAAAGACACATCAAAGTCTGAAGCATTTAAGTCCGTGATGAGAAGTGCTAATTTGTCTTTATCCCAATCACCACTTATTTTATTTAGTGCAATGTTCAGCGCCTTCTCCTTTTGCTCATCCATTTCAACAACTACGCATTCTATCTCATCCATGCCCATACTCAGCAGGATTTTCAAACGTTGATGGCCTCCAATGACTCTGCCTGTAGTCTTATTCCATATTACGGGTTCTACATATCCAAACTCCTCAAGGGAGCGTTTAAGTTTCTCATATTCCGGATCACCCGGTTTTAAATCCTTCCTTGGGTTATATTCAGCGGGGATGAGTTGTTTAGTTTTTATCTTCTCTATCAACATACTTTTCCACCGCCTTTCTAAATTCACTGTACTTATTTACATCCTCCCACGGGAATAGACAACTATTAAAGTGACCATAAGCCGCGGTGTCAGAGTAAATCACATTTCTAAGACGTAGATTTTCAATAATGGCTGCAGGTCTTAAATTGAAAACTTCCTGTGCAGCAAGAGTTAATATTTCGTCAGAAACAATACCTGTGCCAAGGGTATTTACATAAAAGGCTACAGGATTTGCCTTACCAATGGCATAGGATATACTAACTTCACATCTCTTTGCATATCCACACCAGACGATATGCTTTGCAATGTACCGAGCCATATAGGCACCGCTTCGGTCAACTTTGGTGGGGTCTTTACCACTAAGTGCGCCACCTCCATGGGATGCAAGTCCTCCATAGGTATCAACCATAATTTTTCTACCAGTTAAGCCTGTATCGGCAGCGGGACCACCTTCGACAAATCTACCAGAGGGGTTAATGAGAATTTCTGTTTCATCATCAAATGGGAAGTCCTCAAAGCACTGCCATAGGACATTGTTAAGGATATCTGTCTTTAGTTCTTCCTGTGTTTTATTCTTATCATGCTGTACCGATATCACAATAGTCTTTATTCGCACTGGAGTGTCTCCTTCATATTCCACCGTCACCTGCGCTTTACCATCTGGGTGGATACCTTTTATCAGTTTCCCTTTTCGGCAATCATCCAGTCTCTTTACAATCCTGTGAGATAGTACAAGGGGTAGGGGAAGCATTTCTCCTGTTTCCTTTGTAGCATAGCCATACACAGTTCCTTGGTCTCCAGCACCTATCGAACCATACTGTTCGTTTATCCCATTTCTTACTTCCAGTGCAGTATCCACGCCAGTTGCAATATCTACACTTTGTTTGTGTACAAATACATAAATCAAGAATTTAAGAGGGTTGTATCCAATCTCTTTAAGGACATTCCTAACAATGTATCGGATGTCTATTTTCTCGCTGCAGGAGATTTCGCCCGCCACGATAATTTTCCCTTTGGTTGCCATTACCTCACAAGCGACACGTGATGCTTTGTCTTTACGTAAACATGCTTCTAAAATGCTATCTGCTATGATGTCGCATAGTTTATCAGGATGTCCAGCACATACACTTTCAGCTGTTAAATATCTTTTACTCATTACATATCTCCTCATCTTTATTTTCCTCTGCGGGCAGATAGCAGTCGCTCCATCACATCGTCCTGTGGGTTTAAACCAGAATACTCTGTAGCACAATTCTCTTTAACGATTTGATAAATCTCCATCCATAGTCTGTTTGTCTGGCTCATAAAGTTCTGGCTCATAGCTACATAAGGACTTTGAATAGCATTGCCGGTAGTTGGATGCTTGGCAAGAAAACCAAACTCAGTTACCGCCTCCTCACACTGTATCCATCTGGCCGCACTCATGGCATATCGTTCTAGAAGCTGTGGGAGCACCAAATGGGCACAGCCTCGCTCCTCAAGCCATTTCCAAGTAATTTCATAAATCTCGCTGGCTACTAGGGGTTTCCCGTCCTTTTGCACTGCGGAGAGCATGGCCCTTGGCTTTGGCATTTCCTGCCCCTTTAAATCAGCGGTATTTTGGAAGTCAATGATTTCTAGCTTTCTCTTACCTGGATTACCCTGTGCAATTTTATCAGCAAGTGGTTTCTTTTTTTGACCAGAGCCTATACGGGCACCGCCACGATTTGTTCCATCTTTGGCCATTCACTCACCTCTTTTCGTTGATGGGTCTATTACCCTGTTTGAAACCGCGAATTTTCACGCGTTACCCCACGCCCGTTGCACATCTAAAAAGCTGTGGAGATTTGACTCCCCCTACCGGGTTCCCCAACGGTCTCCATCTTTTGCAGTGATGGCAGAGTGACAAGAAGTACAAAGGGACATCAGATTGCTTCTATCATGTGTTCCACCTCTTGCAAGAGGAAGAATGTGATGTACCTCGGTTGCTGGGGTCAGCTTTCCTTGCCGTTTACACTCCTCGCAAAGAGGATGAGTTGCAATGTAGCGGTCACGTATTCTCTTCCATGCACGACCATATCGCTTACGAGTTGCTGGGTCACGGTCATACTTTTCATACCGTGCAGCTTCCTTTTTAGCATGTTCTTCACAAAAACGTCTGTCAGTCAGCTCTGGACAACCAGGGTAAGAGCATGGTCGCTTAGGTTTCCTTGGCATACTACACCTCCTTTTGCCCATAGAAAAAGCCCTCGCAGGAGAAATGCTCCCGTGAAGGCTTCTGTTTGCTAATATTCCATACTACCATTATATAACTTTCACTACGGACAAACAGTGTCATCGTATGCCAACCTGTGCCAAAGTGTGCCAACTTTTATTTGGGCACCTTTAAATGCTGCAAGGCTGATGAGTGAAGTCTATGCACAGTTCTCATAGAAACATTAAGGTTGACACAGATTTCTTCCCAGTTAAGAAAGTTAATGTAGCGGTAGCGAAGAAGCAACTTCTCATCCACGTTTTCCATCTGGTTAATCGCTTCACGAATATCCGACTTAAGCTTTATTAAACGTTCCACCTCTTGTTGTATCTGCTTCTCCAAATCTACTATTCTAATCACGTATTTTTCAAAAGGTGGATCAGTACTTTTTGTTTTACTGACTTTTTCCTCAAGAACAGGAGATGAAACACTCCTTGAGAGTTCCCTTAGATTTTGTAACTCCTCTAGATCGGAATTAATCAACTCATTTAAGCGATATGCTTGTTTCAAGAATTCCTTTGCCGTCATCGCACCACCTCCTCATGTAGCTTTTTAATTAGCATCTCAGGATCGAGAGATGTCAGGGTAGTGAAATACCCGGAATGGAAGAAACGCTCAATCTCACGTTTCGTATATCTAGCAGAATCATTGCGAGGGTATTTTGCTAGTCTTTTCAGAGCAAAACGATAATCTTTGACCGCCTGTAGAATAATGGCATTTGCCAGTTTTTCAAATGCATCCATCATACAACACCCCTCGCTTTCCCCAGATTTGCTTTGACAGCATTTATAAGATCGGACTGTGTCTTTTCCTTTCGTTTCAAAGCTCTCATCACATCTTCATCAATCGTGCCTTTAGTAACAATGTGATGGATAACCACCGTTTCATTTTGTCCTTGTCTCCAAAGTCTTGCATTTGTTTGCTGATAGAGCTCCAGACTCCAAGTAAGACCAAACCAAATAAGTGTTGAACCACCACTTTGTAAATTGAGACCGTGTCCTGCTGATGCGGGATGGATAACCGCCACAGAAATATCACCGTTGTTCCAGTCTTTGATATCCTTGGATGTTTTAATTTCTCTAACATTAAATCTTGCTTTAATACGCTCTAAATCGTGATTATACCAATATGCAATAAGAACATGTTTGCCGTTTGCACCTTCGATTAAATCTTCAAGAGCATCCAGCTTGCGGTCATGGATAATATGAGTATTTTTATCATCATCATCATAGACAGCACCGTTTGCCATTTGCAGGAGTTTGCCTGAAAGGACTGCTGCATTCATGGCATCAATCTCCTCATTGGCAAGCTCAAGAACCATCTCTTCACGAAAGTGATCGTATACTGATTGTTCTTTATCATTTAGATACACCGACACTTCATTTATCACGCATTCTGGCATTTTTAGAAAATCAACCGACTTCATTGAAATGGTAATATCTGAAATTAGTCGATATATGGCATCTTCTGCCCCAGGTAACGGTTTATATGAAAATACAATCTGCTGATTACGTTTATCTGGAGTAAAGAAGGAATTGCGGTAGTGAGTTATGTATCTGCCGAGTCTTTTACCCATGTCGAGAATACGAAACTCTGCCCACAAATCCATTAACCCGTTACTGGATGGAGTACCTGTAAGACCCACGATACGTTTCGCCCTAGGTCTGACTTTTAGTAAACTCTTAAATCTTTTTGCTCCATAGGACTTAAAAGATGACAATTCATCAATGACCACCATGTCATAATTAAAAGGAATGCCACTTTTGTTTACTAACCAGTCAACATTTTCTCTGTTTATAAGATAGACACTTGCTGGTTTCCTAAGAGCTGCTAACCGCTCCTGTTCTGTTCCAATAGCCACTGAATACTCCAGTCCTTTTAAATGCTCCCATTTGTTTATCTCAGCTGGCCAAGTATCCCTTGCTACCCTTAGAGGGGCAATGACCAGAACCTTTCCAATTTCAAAACGATCAAGACATAAATCAAATATAGCAGTTAAAGTGATTACGCTTTTGCCAAGACCCATCTCTAAAAACACCGCTGCTATAGGATGCTCAAGTATGAAATTCGTAGCATAGGTCTGATATTTATGAGGATTGTATTTCACTCAGTATCCCTCCAATCTGCTGAACATCATCAATGACATAGCAAGTAAAGCCTAACTTCTGTAATTGCCTTATTCTTCTAATCTGTAACGGACGAGGTTTCTTTCTGGGAGCCTTTAATTCCACAAAAGCCATCTTTCCATGCGGTAAAAGCACTAGGCGGTCTGGCATCCCATCTAAACCCGGACTAACAAACTTCGCTGCAATGCCACCCATCTTTTTTACCTCAGCCACCAGTTTCTTTTCGATATACTTTTCAAGCATAAATACCTCCCATATAAAAAGGCTCGGAACAAGAAAACAACTTTGACCCATTTTTCCTATACGCGCGCGTATGCGTGTATGCACAGGCTACACTTTCTTCTTTTTTACTATTTATAAATAAATAGGATACTTCTTGTTCCACTTGTTCCGAACCGTAGATTTTCCTTTTGATTACTAGCCTTGGGGAAAGAACCAGCATGAGAACAAGGTAAGGTACAACTAGCTTTGTTCCTCGGTTCGGGAATAAGCTCGTTGCTTTCCATAGATAGGAAAATTGATTGTTCCGTTCTTGTTCCCGGTGTACTTGTTCCACCCACTGATCTTTCTCATAATGGCACCGATGGCATAAGAATCAGATGTTCTCATTGAGGATGCATCTTTTCCAAAACATTCACACCAAATCTCCATATTGCAGACAAGGGTTCTTTTTACTGTTCCAACACGGGTGCCGCCGCCAAATTCGCTACCGCCGAGGAAATTTCTACGCTCGTATAAAGACATACTGTCCCAATCATCCGGCAAAAGAGTATCCAGATAGGTACGAACCAATCCTTCTCGTTCATCTGTTTCCATGGCATCTGCCTGCTCACTAGTTGCCATGGATGCATCATCACCTTCAAGGTAGAGTTTTTCGCCCTTCTCATATAGCACTAGTGTCTCTGCCCAAATCTGCTGTACTTCCTCTTTAGTCATCTGCCAAGCTTTCTTTTTGCCATTACCGCTAATACGGACTGGCCAGAATCTTCGATTGCCAGTTATATCCCGAAGAAACCCGCTTTCTGCATTTGTTGAACCTACAATCACACATTGACGGGGATGGCTTTCCACATTGACTCCATAACTTGCCCGGTACTTATCATCTGCCCTCGAAATAAAAGACTTCACAATTTCCACATCCGTCTTACGCATACCAGCAAGCTCACCCAGTTCCAATAACCAATATCCCTGAAGTTTCTCAGCTCCAGATTTATCTTTCATGTCCGTAATGGTCAAACTATCTGAAAACCAATCTCCAGCAAGTTTTGCAAAGAAGGTTGACTTACCGATACCTTGAGGACCGTTTAAGATAAGGACACTATCAAACTTTGTGCCTGGTCTATAAATGCGGGCTACCGCTGCAACCATCGTTTTGCGGATGACTGCTTTTGTATAGGAATTATCTGTTGCACCGAAATAATCAATTAATAGATTATCTACTCGACTAATTCCATCCCATTTTGGCAGGGAGTCCAGATACTCCTTAACAGGATGGTAGGCTCGTTCAGCCGCTACCGCTAACACAGCATCCTTGGTCTTGGTAGGTGAATAAACTCCGTATTTGCTGCTTAAATACACTTTAAGAAGTGCATTATCTGAATCATTCCAACCCGCCTTGATCTGTTCCCAAGGCAGGCCACCTTTGGCATCAATACCATCACGGTGGCAATTAAAAGCTATATGCTGTAATTCCTTGTCATGACGAATAATCAAAACGATGTTGTCTAGAGTGTCTTTTATTCGGCCTTGCTTATCCAATTCCAAAGCTGTCTGCCAATCCTCATCACTAAACTCCTCTTCAGCCTGTGCCTGTCTTTCCTTAGAAAACTCAGCTTTTACTCTTTCATCTTTTATAGCAAACTCGCACATTGCCACAAAAGATGGCATCTTACCAGGAGCTGTAGTGGTAGAAGCTTTATCATCTAAAGAACCGAATTTATGAATACGAACGAGATCAAAAGCATTGAGGAGTAATCCACTTGCTGGGTCTGTAGCATGGTGGCTGTATGCGAATTTATCATCATAGATAATCACACCGGCACTACTATCAGCTGGAATATAATCGTATCGCCCTTCCATAGTAGAAGGTGCATAAACTGCACCTAAGAATTTCTCAATTGCTTCACGAACGGAGTAGGCACGACAGAATGTTCCTACCACACCTTCCTTTAAAAGCGGGTCTGCTTGCTCTTTAAGACTGCGATTTATAACTTCAGACTGCCTGCTTGATACTGGCCATGTTGATGTATCCCGCCAGTTTTGATATTTTGAAAGATAAACATCAGGGTCAAGCAATTCTCCATCCTGCTCTTCATAGACGAATTCACCATTAGAGGAAGTGGATGGCCAATACATAAGGCGATGGGCTTCATAAGTCGTATCATCGAAAAGATCTATGCCGATTTCTTTTGCCACCATACGTCCAACGGCTGCGTATTCTTCTTCGCTGATTTCACGAGCAAGAGGAACTATTAGCCTAAGTCTTGGATTTTCCGGTGTGTGCTTATGGGTGGAATAAACACAGCATTTGAAATCAAAAAGCATACTGATTTGTTCCCAGATGTCCGGTCTACCGTAATCCATATCAAGGGTAAGCAAAGAACGGCATAAAACATTGCCCTTCTTTCGCCTTCCTCCTTTTAAATGCCCTCCAACAAAACCACCCACATCTTTGATATCATCTTGTTGACCTCTTTTTAATTTCCGATATTCTTCTACCGTTTCTGTAGTACGTTGGGTTGTCTTTACACGGGAACAAAAATCCTCCCAGGATATATCTTTGTTTTTCCATTTTCTATCCATCCGGCTATTGCCTACTGCAATTTTCATAAGCTATCAACCTCCTCATGCTCCGGACTAAAATACCTGACCATTTGTCTGCGTTTCTTGGCTACTTCAATTTCCCTCGCCATACCGCTTGAGATGGTATTGCCCAGCACCCACACCTCGGAGCATTTGCCCATAAGCACGATGTCCATAAATATGGCAAGCTCTCGTTCCTCTGGGTTTTCATCATCCATAAACTGTGGAAACATAAGATGGGGAGCAATCGGAATACAGTTTTGGTCTAAGGCAAACCTGCAAAAACTACGAGCCTTTTTAACGTTTCCTTCTACATCACCGGAATAGGGAGAACAGATATATACAAGCGGCTTAAAGGCAGATTTTTTCTCTGCCTTTTTCTTTTTCATTATGTTGGTTAGTGCTTCATGGGGAGTTGGGTCATGGTATCCTTCATGGTTAAATTTGTTGATTCCCATTACACACCCTCCATTTCTATCTGAGGCAAAATACCGTCCGCCTTCAACAGTTCGTAAATGAAGAGTCTGCCTTTTTGAGTCCAATATGTATGGACTTTTGTATGCAGTTCACCGTTACTACCGATGTAGCTATGTGTCTTGGTGCTGGTATAGCCTTTTTCTGCATACTTCTGATATAAAAGCCAGATACCACCTTGTTTAAATTGGATGCCCTTTTTATTAAGATAGCGGTTCATCCAAATAGCTGACTTGCCGTAATCTTTGGCAATTGCTGATGTAGAAATGAGGTCTTTGCAATTTAGAACTACATCATAATAGGAGACTTTCGGTTTCATTTCCGCAATTTGCTGATTCTGGACAGCAATCGTACCTTCAAGTAATTTATTTTGATTCCTTACTTGATTTAGTTGCTGATTGGCAAACTGTAATGCCCTTGCCATGATTGCTTCTGGAGAGTTCCATCGTCTTTCAATTTCAAGAAAGTACCCGCGGCATTGTTTTCCTTTTGGAGTACGCTGTATCATGCATAGCTCTTTTGCCATATCAATTGTTATTTGGTGGTCAACAGCTGGTCTTCCACCAGTACTTTCCGACAGAAATGTCGAAAAGTCCGTACCCTCCACAAATCCATACTCACACATTCTTGGAAACCATTTATCATAGGGTGTTTTCACTTCCAAAACTGCATGCAAATCACGGCCAAGTACTGTGGGGCGGTCTTTTTCATAGTTGATTCTTACTAATTCGTCCATACGAATTACCTCCTGTAATATAGTCAGAGAGGAAACCCCTCTACCTAATAGCCACAGGAGGTAATGAATGTTGAGGATTTTGAAAAAATATATTTAATCTTTTTGATAAAACTGACACTCATAGCCATCAGCACTAAGTAACAGACCATTTGCCCATGTTGGTGTTCTAGCCATTTGATCACAAATAGTAGAAAGTGACATACTCATATCCGCTTCGATTATAATTTCATCGTGCACATGAGCCACAATGGAACAATTCTTTAACGTCTGCATGGCGTGGCACAAAATGTCACGACTGATTGCCTGGACAATATTCTCTACAAATTTTGGTCCATAGCTTTCGATTCTTTCCCATTTCTTCGTCCCACCGATACCTTCATAAGTAACTGACTCACCACCAAATACATTCTCTCCCATACGAGGTTTCACATAGGAAAGTCGCCTGCCGGAAGGAAGGACAATAAAGAGCATTCCACTTTGATATATAAATTTAATACCATGTGTTTCTGTAGGAGTTTTCTGCTTAACGCAGGTTTTTACAGCACGGTCAACATCCCACCATAGTTTTGTAATATTGGGATTGGATTGTCTCCAAGCCGTTACAAGAGGTTGAAGTTCCTCTTCTTCAATTCCCATCTCCAAAGCACCCATTGATTTCAAAGCTCCAACAGATCCTCCGTAACCTAGGGCTAGTTCAGCAATTTTTCCCTTCTGACGAAGATGTCCATTGACACCGTTTTTCTCCACAGGTACATTAAACATCTGAGATGCACTTGCACAGTAAATGTCACCGCCATTTTGGAATACATCTATTCTCCATTTTTCTCCCGCAAGCCAGGCGATAACGCGAGCTTCAATCGCTGAAAAATCTGCAACTATAAACTTCATGCCCTCCTGCGGTACAAAAGCAGTACGGATAAGTTCCGACAGTACCTCCGGGATAGAATCATAAAGTAAGGTAAGAGCATCAAAGTTTCCGCTACGAACTAAAGCACGAGCCTGTTCCAAATCAGGCATATGGTTTTGAGGGAGATTTTGTAGTTGAATAAGCCTGCCCGAAAATCTGCCAGTTCTGTTTGCTCCATAAAATTGAAACATTCCTCTTGCACGACCATCATTACATACTGCATTCTCCATTGCCGTGTATTTTTTTATCGATGATTTTGCAAGCTGCTGACGAAGTTCCAAAACGGTACCTAGTGGTTCAGGTGCTGTCTTTAACATCTCAGCAACCGCTTTTTTACCAAGGCTATCTGTTTCCAATCCGTTATCAGCAAGCCATTCTTTCATTTGTTGTACAGAGTTTGGATTCTCCAAATTAGTTATATCCTGCATTAAAGCCATTAGCTTTTCCCGCGACTGTTCATCCATCTTGACGGCTTGTTTTACAAAAGCCATGTCAATAGCGATACCACGATCATTGATTTTCTGGTCAAGATGATATTCTGACCATATATTCTCTGGAAGCGGGAATTTAGATAGTCTCTGCTGTATTGACATCTCAGTTTCCACATCACGGAGGTTATATGCTTTAAATCGCTCCCATTTATCAATATCGTGTTTTGGCAGATTACGAACTCGTCCTCCGTTTGATTTAGTAGGGGAGCAAGGTGTACAGAAATATTTAATGAGGTCTTTGCCTTCCGTCAATTTTTGTTTTTCCAATCCTAAGACTGCACCGACACCTTCAAGAGAAAGCGGAAGTCCCATATAAGCCGACCATACCATTGAACATTTCCATGATGTAGGGTCAAGATAATCAGTAAGGTTAAGCCATTTTGATAGGCAAACACGCTCAAACATAGCATTAAAGGCCCATTTGGTAACAGAATTATCCATAAGAGCATTGATTATTTCATTTGGGATTTTCTCTCCACAGGCAAGATCAACCACCTGAACTGCACCGCCATCAACCGAATAACCAAACAACAGAATTTCAAAATCATCACTCTCGGCATAACGGTAAACTCCACATTTTTGAAGATTGGCACTACTAAATGTCTCAATATCAATAGAAATAGAATTCATGTATTACCGCCCTTTCCAATGCAAACGAGGTAGCAGAAGAACAACTTCCACCACCCCGTTTGTATTCATACTTTAGCTGTTATGCTAGGAAATCATCATCTTCAATTGTGGTGAAATCATCAGCCGCTGTGGTTCTGCTACCTAAAGGCTCTCCATCTCTAATCTTTTGGATGTTACCAAGTCCACAGGCCACACCCTTGTTACCGTTAGAATTGAAAGCATAGAAATTAAGTGACACTCTTGCATAGCAACCACTGTATACCTCGTTGCGATCCAGAATGGGCTTGACTGCTTTATCTACAATCTGAGGCGGAGTAGTGCTGTTGGCATTTACGAAATAATGTCCTTTATAAGCCTCATCATCTCGTTCTACATCACCATCTCGAAGTGGTAGCTTGATAGCAGCCTTATTTGGTTTTTTACCGCCAAACTTTGCAATGCCCTCTTCAATAGCCGCATCAACTGCTGCATTGATGGCATTAATGGTTTCCTTATCCGATTTAGGAATCAATACCGATACACTATACTTTTCTGCCCCACCATTGATGGATACCGGTTCCCAGCCATGAAAGTAGCTGAGACGTGTGTTTACACCAGTAATAACCTTCGTTCTGTTTTTATTATTCATATTCACATTCCTCCGTTATTTCGTTAAATTCGTTTTTTGCGTTTGATACGTTCATAGCCGGACGCTTATCCGATAGCGGGACCAGAGTCGGCTTTCCCGGTGGCTTGTATATAAGATCACCGAGTATCTTCTCAAATTTTGATTTGCCCATCAGCCTTTCCATTTCCGTAAGAGTGATGAGACTCTGACGAAAGATATCTTTATAACCGTTTGCTTTGGCTACTTCAGCCACAGCATCTTCATCCTTGTATTTGCGGACAGATCTGCCCTCAACAACCTTAAAACCATGCCACTCTTTCCCGTGATTAACAGCTGCATCGGTGGCATATGCAATGATTTCATTTGCCCATTTCGTAAGGTCGGACAGTTTAGATAGAACTTCCTCGATTTCAGAGTCCGTAAGTAGTGGGGGTAGCTTGAATTCCGATTGTGCCAATTTCAGTTTTTCCTCGGCCCTAGCACGGCATTTAACTGCCGCTCGACAGAAAGTACACCACTCACCCGGAAGATATTCACCTTCACCGTCATAAGCTTTTTTAGCCCTTGGTTTTAGTTCTTTTTCTGCCCAATCTTTCAGATCCTCTACCCGTATTGTCCATGTGCTGACATTCTCTCTGCGTGGCTGGAAAATGGTCATGGAAACTTCCTCGATGTCGTACAAACTATCGTAAATTTCTAAAGCACCCAGTGCGTACAACTTCATCTGTGGATTGTCCACCGCATCTACCAATACTCCCATGCCATACTTGAAATCGATAATGTGAAGTTTCTTATCGGCAATAATGATGCAGTCACCGGTTCCAAATCCCTGTGGAACATAGCAAGAAAAATCAAGACGCTGTTCGATTAGTATTAAAGGGTCTGTGCAGCTCTGCTTTGCCAGCTCAAGCTGTTCCATTACAAATTCCACATAGGCATCACTGTGTTCTTCCATCTCATCGGAGTTATAAACTGAGACAGGACGCTTACTTCTCATATGAAGTGCTTTTTTGAGTTTATGTTCGCAGAGAGCATGGGCGGCGGTGCCTTCAGCGGCTGCACTGGATTCGTTATTTACAAACTCCAGTTCCAATCGTGCAGACGGAAGGCAATTCAGCCACCTATGGGCGCCTGATGCGGAAAGAACTGCATGATCACTCATTCCCAAGTACCTCCGCATCTTTTAACATATCTGCATAATGTTTTGGGTCCACTTCGCTTAATTTAGAGCCACCGTATTTTTGGATTATTTCTCTTACTTGGGCAGTAAGACCGGCTTGACTCTTTTCAGCGAGTTTTGCTCTGACTTCCTCCAGAGTGATTTCCTTTTTATTTGGTTCAGGCTCTTTTACAGTTGTAGTCGGTTCTTTTGTTTCGACAGGTTCATTGCCCGCCATTACATCAGCAACCGCTTGTATGCTGTCTGCCAAAGAGCGCATATCGGAAACCACATCAAGGAGTAGCTTGATCTTGCTCATGGCTTATTCCCCCTTCCTTAATTTCACTGATGGCGAGTTCCTGTACGGTGTCACCCGGAACAAGGATGGTCAGTTTCTGCTTATCACCAAGTAAAAAGCGAAGGAAACGCTCCCTAATGGTGACGTTTCGACAGGAAACAATCCCGCCAGACTGTGGTTTTTTTGAAACACTGATTTTCAAGTTGTGCTTCATGTATTCACCTCTTTCCGAGAGCGTTTATTTGCTGCCCTCTAACTATTAGCCGTGGCAAGAGGGGAAAGTTGAGGATTTTGGATAGATTTTTTTGAAATTCCTCTTAGCTGTATCTAAACGGTGGGAAATGGCACTTACACTTACTCCCTCACGTTCTGCATACTCTGTTACCGAAACACCATTCAAAACTATAGCAATCAGTAACTCCGCTTGTTTTTCCTTGAGAGCCTTGCGAATAATTTCACAGATATGCTCATACTCTTCTTTTTTCTCTCTAGCCATTTCATCTGAGTAGTCAGGGAAGTAGTCCATATGGTCGGTTTCATCAACCTCTTGGTCATCCTTGCGGAATGGTTTCTTTGGCATACCTCTGTGTCTGTCAAATTTATGCCAGTTATTGTACTCCGGCTTATTGAAACGCTCGTCCATTATCTCCTGTGGAGAGCGCCGAGCCACAGTTTCTTTGTCCTCTGCAGAAGTTAGCCTGTCCTCATAATCCGCCTCAATCATTAAGGTGAAGTCCTCGTCTGGTACCTCCAGATAGATAGATTTGTTTTCGTGCTGAATTCTAATTTTCATTTTGCATCCTTTCCGCCGGATTGCATTGGCGGCAAAGGATACAAAAATAGGCCTGTACCAGAAGTACACAGACCTTTTTATCCTGAAAATGAGCGCAATAAGGTAAGGTACTTCTATTGCACCGCAACAATCCTTACGGATTGGAGCGAAACAATATGTATCCTCTGCCCTTATTGCAAATCAGGCATTCGATATTTTTTTATTAGTTGGTAAGTGGTCAAGTTTTTCTATCTGCTAAAGTAAGCTTGTCTTACCATCTATTTAAATTTTAATAATTTGGGCGTCTGAAATCCTCAGCTGGCACTCTGCTGATACTCCGCTGGTACTCCGCAAACTCTTTCACAATAAAAAAACTAAGCATTTGTAAAGAAATACTTAGTAACATTAGATTATTGATTGAAATACGCTTAGTAAATTGCTATAATGGTAAATATATATATCAATAAAACCATCCAATAGTGTTTGGAGGGCGTTAAAAATGGCATTTAGTTATAATAAACTTTGGAAACTTTTAATTGATAAAAAGATGTTGAAAAAAGATCTGATGGAAAAAACAAATTTAACTTCAACAACGTTGGCAAAAATGGGTAAGGATTTGCCGGTAAGCATGGATGTACTAGGAAGAATCTGTAAAGCTCTTGATGTTAACATTGGCGATATTGTTGACTACGTCGATGATGATACTCCGAAGAAATAAAATTATTTAAGGGGGCGCAATGTATGAAAAAGTTATGCTTTGGTACTTATGCAACAATTTTAAAGAGATGCATGGCTAAAAGAGTTACACAAAAGCGATTGTGTGGTACCATGCTGCTTTCTGTTGCGCCTACTTATGATATTAGTGGTGAAGATGGCACAGTTTCTGATTTAATACTTGGCAAAAAAAATCTATCCCCCATAGTAACTGATACAGCTCCCTGTGCCGATCCTCATGATATCTCAGATTACTTTAAACAAAGTATTCTTCAGATGTTGGATAGCAATAAGAGGAGTTTAATTGTTTTGGCTCTGAAAGACATTATTACATCCGATAACTCCATCGAGCCTGATACAATTGTTGAAATAGTAAATGGCATGACAAAGCAAGATATCATGAATCGTAATGCCTTTGTATTGGAGGAATTCCTCGCAGGAGTCTTTCTATATACAGTGCTTTACGTCGAAAATCGAAATTGTGAGAGTAGTGTTAGTGAAATAACAGATGAATACATACAGGCCTTTGAAGATCAAAAATTAGATATAAGCTTTATTAAGACATATAGCAATTTGTCTCAGGATACTGCCTACGAAATTGCAATTGATGCCCACTCTCTCGTATTGCTTGCAGAAACGGGTGGCAAATGCCAAAAGTGTGGAAGAGTCTTAGGTATAAAAAAAGAAGGCAACGACATTAACTACGCTAAAGTCGTTCGCCTTTCAGAAACTGACGAAGTGGTTCTATGTGTTGAATGTGAGCGAGAAATTCAGAGTGCCTCCGAAGAAGAAAAATTGGCTTTGCTCTCGGACAAGCGTGACTTGGAAAATCTTATAATAGCAAGAGATGCAACTTCACGATATACAATAGAAAGACAAATTGAACAAGTACTTCGAGAAGTCAATTTAATGGATGTTACTGATGATACACAACTAAAAATCGAACCTGTTAAGGTTGAAAATAAAATCACCGAAAAGCGATTGAAGGATCGGGTGCTTTTTGATGTCCGGCAGTTATATGAGGGGGTAAACGATTCATTATATCGGTTAGCAGGTGAAAACAGATTAAACGTTGATAAGTTTGCTAAAAACGTTAGACGGATGTATGAAGATGCAAGTGAATCCCATATATCCCAGAGCGAAATTTACTATCTGCTTGTTGAAACACTGTTTGAAAAGACAGGTCGCAAATATAGAGGAGCATGTGAGATTATAATCTCCTACTTCGTACAAAGGTGTGAGGTGTTCGATGAGATTACCAAATAAAGTAATTCCCTATACTAATAGTGTCATTGCACTCTTCCCGGATATTTTAGAGGCATTGACGCAGCAGGACATGTCCCCTAAAGAATTGTTTGAAATAACAGCTTTTCGTAAAAAGGACATCGCAGATTTTCTAAGCGCTTTAAACTGCTTATTTGCATTAGGTAAAATTGAATTAATTGAGGAAGGGAGGGTACTGCGCTATGTTAAAGGAAATTCAATGTGATAAATTTGCTCCAGATCATCGAGTTATTCGATTCAATCCAGGATTAAATACGGTTTTAGGTAGTGCAGGCGGTAGCAATGCAATCGGAAAATCAACATTTCTATGGATTATAGATTATGTATTCGGTGGTGAAAGCTACTACTCCCTAACTGATGATATAAAAAAGGAAATAGGCCCTCATATCATCTATTTTACTTTCGAGTTTGATGAACAGCCATACTATTTCTATAGAAGTACTGATGATCCTAAAAATGTATATAGGAGCGATGAAGAACGCCGTTTCATTACAAAATTATCACTGGAAGATTATCGGAAATTTCTGTTTCAAGAATATAATATTGGGCTTCCTGCCCTTACATTTTCAGAAATAACCGAACGGTTTTTCCGTATCTATGGCCGTGAAAACACACTAGAAAAGTATCCGCTACTTGTCAAACCTCGTGAGCAGGATGAAAAGGCTGTAGATTTTCTATTAAAACTATTCGGACATTACAAAATTCTTGCTTCTATAAAAAGCATGGAAGAAGAACTCGGGATTAAGTCGTCTCAACTTAAATCTCGCCATCGCCAGAAGGTGGACATAGAGAAAATCGAAAGTAATCAAAAAACAATAGAGTCATTGAGGAAAAGGCTACAAAAGCTGATGAAAAATAGCGAAGAAGCTCAATTGGCATTGTTTGGATTTGACACTCAGACGTTTGAACGGGTAACAGCAGTACAAAAAGAGTTGAATAGTTTTGTTCGCAAGCGTAATCGTCTGCAGTCTCAGCTTAATGCTATAAAGAGCAATATTGCCGATAGTAAAGCCGATACTGCAAGTGAATTTGAATCCTTAATACGTTTTTTCCCAAATGCTAATATTAAAGCATTTGAAGAGATTGAACATTTCCATAGGAAAATTAGAGAAATCCTTGGTGAAGAAATGAATCAGGAAATAGAGCGCTTACAACCGCTAATCAATCAGTATGATAAAGAAATAATGCGACTTAATCGAAAAATTGAGGAGACTGGTATTGCAAAAGAGATGTCTGAGAGGGTCCTCTCTCAGTGTGTTAATGTGTCTAAAACTATCGACAAACTTGAGGAAGAAACAGCAGAATTGATTCACCAAAAAGAGCTTCAAGAAGCACGAGCTGAAGCAGAACAAACCCTTGAAAAAATGTTTCAGCAACAAACTGAAAAACTAGATGAAATACAAGATGACATAAATTTGCGTATGGATATAATTAACGGTGTAGTAACTGATCAACAGGAAACTGCTCCCCTTTTGTATATCTCTCCACATAAAGAAATCTTTTTTGAAACACCTGGAAACACAAGCGAGGGAACTGCATTCAAGAGTCTTATTGTGTACGACTTGAGTATATTAGAATTACGTCCTGTTCCTGCGCTTATACATGATTCTAATATCCTAAAACGTATTGAAGATATCCATCTAGAACACATATTGGAACGTTACCAATCTAGTGGACACCAGGTTTTTATCGCATTCGATAAGGCCGATTCTACAACTGAGAAGGCACACAAAATTTTAGAAGAAACGGCTGTCTTGCGCTTATCTGACGGAAATGAATTATTTGGTCGTTCGTGGAGTAAATACGAATCTAATGATTATTAAACATAGGAGGAAAAAAACTATGGCTGCAATAAATGATTTACTGCGTCAAATTCCTGACACTTCTTTGCGTAGTCGCTTGGAACAAGAATTTGCTCGCATTTCAAAAAATAAAAAATTTGGACTTGTATTTGAGGAGCATATCCCAGAATGCACTCCTCTTTATAATGTTCCTATTAAACGCGGTTCAACAGTTGCGTTAAAAACTGGCCACATTAATGATGTATATACCGTATTGAATTTAGACGGTGATAATGCACTATGTTATAACAAATCAACTGGTGATACGACGAACATTCCACTTGCAGATCTAGTATCGGTTGCGCAGTTTGGCGAACCAATATTCCCCACGCTGCAGCCGATCGCTTCAGTGGAGAATGCACCTGATAGTAGCTTATGGCATACGCTCATAGAAGCAGACAACTACCACGCCCTCCAGTTACTGGAATACCTCTATCCTAAGAAGGTTGATTGTATTTATATTGACCCCCCATACAACACAGGTGCGCGTGATTGGAAATACAATAATGACTATGTTGATTCTAGTGATAACTGGCGACACAGTAAGTGGCTCTCAATGATGCAAAAACGATTGAAGATCGCAAAAAGAATACTTGCTGATGATGGTGTTTTGATTACTACTATTGATGATAATGAATATGCGCATCTATGGGTTCTACTTCATGAGCTTTTTCCAAACTTAACTCATACTTGCATAACCATTCAGCATAATCCCGGTGGAACTCAGGGCAAAAAATTCTCTGTGACTCACGAATATGCGATATTTTCATATTCAGCTGATAGTACTATTTACCGTAAACAGCATACTGGTGGTGATGTCTATAATCTAAGACGTTGGGGAAGTACTTCAGGCCGTTATGAAGGCGCAACATGTTTCTATCCCGTAATTTTAGACTCGAATTATAACATTATCGGTTTCGGTGATTTACTTGATAAGGATTTACATCCAACATCACAAGTAGAACACAACGAAGATGGTACCATTTATGTCTGGCCAATTGATAAAAACGGCATAGAAAAGAAATGGAGATATGGACGAGATACTGTAGAATCTGTTAGAGATAGGATGTATATTGAAAGGCGAGGAGACCGAATAGAAGTAATTCTTCGTAGAGAAAGTGAACCTCCTAAAACTGTCTGGACTGATCCGTTATGTAATGCAGAAGCCCACGGTACTGATATGATCAAGGCCATACTTGGTGGCGGCTTCTCATACCCTAAATCACTCTATGCGGTCCGCGAAGCACTGACATTCGCAGTTTCTGGTAAGAAAGATGCCTTGATTGTTGACTTCTTTGCAGGTAGCGGTACCACATTACACGCAGTAAACTTACTTAATGCTGAGGACAACGGAAACCGCCGCTGTATATTAGTAACTAATAACGAGGTCTCAGATGATGAATCGAAAACTCTGAAAAAAAATGGCTTTAAGCCTGGTGATATTGAGTGGGAAAAACATGGAATTTGCCGGGCCATAACTTGGCCTAGAACAAAGTATAGTATCCTTGGAAGACGTGATGATGGCTCTATCTTAGCGGGTGAGTACTTCACAACTCAAACTGTATCTGATGAAGTTGAGCGTTCATTTTATCAGTTAAGTTTTGTAGATAACCCTACAGAGTTAACAGTAACTGCCAAAAAGCAAGTTGTTTCTTTACTTCGAAATAAGGAAGGAAAGTCACAATTGCCACAATCACTAGTAACCAAAGATTGTAAATTCATTGTTTCGAATAAACATACGGCATCAATTCTTTTTGATGTAAGTGCAGTTGATGAGTGGTTATCTGCCATTGAAGAACAGGATCAAATTACAGACTTTTATATAGTTTCAAAATTGACAGCTACATTTAAGTCAATTAAGACACGTGTTTCAGAATTGCTAGGCCCCATTATTGTAACATCACAAGTTAAGCGTCCAATGAGCGATGGTTTTCCTGCAAATGCTGAATACTTCAAGTTAGAATTCCTAGATAAAAATCTTGTTTCATTGGGCCAACAATTCCATGAAATACTACCATTACTTTGGCTCAAATCTGGAGCTATTGGAAAGCGACCAGAAGTAAATTACAATGAAGAGCCAGAAATGTTGATCCTTCCACAAAATAGCTTTGCTATTTTAGTTGATGAAACACGGTTTTCAGAATTTGTCAAAAAACTTTCTGAAGAAAGCGGTATCGAAACGGTCTATTTTGTAACTAACTCCGAGGAAGCATTTCGAGAAATGACTGCCGGAGTAAAAGTTAATAACACATATCAATTATATCGAGATTATATTGATAACTTTGTGTTAGGAAGCAGGAGGGATTCATAAATGAGAGATATATTATTTCCTTTTCAGGAGACGGCACTTTCTGAGTTACATGATAAAATCAACAAGGCGCATTTAATGTGGAGTGAACGCGACCCGCAGATAATTTCCTTTTCTGCGCCTACGGGTTCAGGTAAAACAATAATTATGACAACTCTTTTTGAAGATATTTTATATGGAAATGCGGACAACATTGGAGAACCAGATTCTGTTTTCATTTGGCTTTCGGATTCACCTGAGCTTAACGAGCAAACAAGGTTGAAAATCGAAAGTAAATCCGATAAAATCCGTGTCCGTGATTTAGTGACAATAGACTCAACCTTCAATGCAGAGTATTTTGAGGGTGGCTGCATTTACTTTTTGAACACTCAAAAACTTGGCTCAGATAAACTGCTGACAGGTACATCTGATAACCGGCAGTATTCTATATGGGAGACCCTTACTAATACTGCCAAACGAATTCCAAAAAAGTTTTATGTGGTAATAGATGAAGCACATAGGGGAACTTATACCTCTATGCAAGCAGAAAATAAGGCGCAGTCTATCATGCAAAAATTCATTAAGGGTAGTGAGGATGATGGTCTTTGCGTTATGCCTTTAGTTATAGGGGTGACTGCAACTCCTCAAAGATTTGATAGCTTAATTGCTGGAACGACATCAACAGTTCAAAAAGTCATCGTTCCCCCAGAGCATGTCCGTGAGTCTGGGCTTTTGAAAGATAGAATCATAATTCACTACCCAGATATTCAATTAAATGCTGATATGACCATGTTCAAAGGAGCGGTTGATAATTGGCGCAAAAAATGCATTCACTGGAAGACTTACTGTGAACGCGAAGATGAAAAAATGGTAAACCCTATTCTTGTTATTCAAGTTGAAGATGGAAATGATCGCATAGCAACCCAAACGGATTTGGGAGCTTGCATCGATTTACTAGAAGAAACTCTTGGACGCAAATTACAGCCTGGAGAAGCGGTACATACTTTTAATGACCGCGGTACCCTTAAAGTACGCGATGTTGAAATTCAGCAAATTGAAGCATCTCGAATTCAAGACGAAGAAAATGTGTTGGTCGTGTTTTTCAAAATGAATCTTTCCACAGGCTGGGACTGCCCACGAGCTGAAACTATGATGTCATTCCGCAGTGCCCAAGATTATACTTACATTGCTCAATTGCTGGGACGTATGATACGTACACCTTTGGCAAGAAGAATTTCTTCCGATGCTGAGCTTAATAGTGTCAGCTTATTTCTTCCATACTTTGATGAAGAAACCGTGAAGAATGTAGTTAATGCTCTACGTGATAGTGAGGCTGCTATGCCTACCGAAGCAGGGACCAGTAAAGAACTTGTTACACTTGGACGAAATCTTGCCTATTCTGATGTATTTGAGGCAATGGATAACCTCATAACTTATCGGATAGATTCATCTCGAAAGCAAGCACCACTTAAATTATTAATACAGCTCTCTCGTGCGCTGACGATGGATGGTATTGACTTAGGAGCACAAAAGGCTGTTAAAAATGCAGTTTTATCTAAAATGGATGATGAGATTTTACGAATAAAAGAAAGTGGAGACTATGATACTCGAGGGGCGTCGATTACTGGTTTTGCTCTCGGTACACTGATATTTGATTATGGTGATAATGCCTACTCCTTTGATGAAGAAACACAGACTATGACCATGTCTGAGTTTGATATTTCCCGACATTTTGAGCAAGCTGGAAAGTTGTTAGGAGAGGGCTTACACAAAGAATATTGGATTCGTCATAGTACCCGTGACCATATTGATGTAAAAAAAGAAATCATCATTCTTACAAATGATACAGATGCAATGGAAAGGATTAATGATTATGCTGAGAAAGAATTTATATCATTGTACGAAAACAACAAGAGATCCATTGCTAGACTTAGCGAGGCACGAAAGAATGTCTATGAAAGATTAACTAATGCTTCTGTACAACCGATATCTGTACCATGGATATTACCAAATTCAATCGATTTTTCTGTACCAGAAAATAGCATGAAGTTTGAGCAGCACCTTTATTGTTCTGAGGATGGCACATTCGAAACATCACTAAACACATGGGAAATAGGAGTTGTTACAGAAGAACTCAAAAATGGTGCTGTATGTTGGTTACGTAATCTTGACCGCAAAAAATGGTCACTTGAAATTCCTTACGAAGTGGGCGGTGTCACTACTTCTATGTTCCCTGATTTAGTGATTGTAAGATCTGACGCACAAGGTTATGTTTTTGATATTCTAGAACCACACGATCCTAGCCGCAAAGACAATTACCCTAAGGCAGTGGGTTTAGCAAAATTCGCAGAGAAGCACTGGGATAAATTTGGCAGAATACAGCTTATTAGATTAAAAAAAGGTGTTGATGGACGCGAACATTTCTATCGATTAGATATGGGCAAAACAACGATTAGGAATAAAGTTCGTGGCATTACATCAAACGAGGAGCTTGATAGAATCTTCGATACAGACGCTGTAAGAGAGGATTAAATAATACATCTATCCTATCTCCCCAACCCTGTTAATATATCTAACCTGTCAACTCAACCCTATCACTTTCAGGGCAGTTGATATGTTACCGCAAACAATAAAAATAAGGGTTTCCTGACATTATCTCTTCCGGCAAAGTAACCGTGAGAAAAACCTAATGTCTGGAAACCCTTTATTTATCAGTGTTTTGAATACCCCTACTTCTCAACCCTTGACATCAATACCACGCACTCAACATGACTTGTTGCGCCGAACATATCTACTGGTTGTATTTCTTTTGCTGTATAGCCTAATTCTGCTAGGATTGAGATATCTCTTGCTAGGGAGGCTGGATTGCAGGATACGTAGACGATTCTTGTTGGGTTCATGTTTGCGAATGATTCTAGGACTTGTTTTTCACAACCGGCGCGTGGTGGGTCTACTACGATTACATCGGGGCGGATGCCCTTTTCATAGAGATCCGGCATTATTTCTACGGCATCCCCAACGATAAATTCAGCATTTTCCACCTTATTATTTTCGGCATTTCTTATGGCATCCTTCACTGCTGGCTCTACGATTTCGATACCGTAGACTTTTTTCGCTTTTTTCGCTAAAAATAAACTAATCGTACCTGTTCCACAATATGCATCAATGACTGTTTCTTTGCCAGTTAAATTTGCATATTCTACTGCTTTATTGTAAAGAACTTCTGCTTGTTTAGTATTAACTTGGAAGAATGATCTTGCGGATATATTAAATGAGAACTCTCCCATTTTATCAACAATCGTCGTTTTGCCCCAAAGTTTTAATGTCCGATTTCCCATGATGACATTTGTATGGTTTGGATTAATATTTTGGATAATGCTTACTACTCCAGGAATATTACGACGTAATTCTTCGACAACTTTCTCTTGCTTTGGTAAAATCTCTGTACTTGTTACCAAAACAACCATAATCTCGCCACTGGCAATACCAACACGTCCAATCACATGGCGAAGTACGCCTTGGCGTGTTTTTTCATCATATGTTGTTATATTTAATCTTCTTATTACACCGCGAACAGCATTGGCAACAAGATTATTCGCTTCATGTTGTATCACACAATTTTCTGTATTGACAATCGCATGTGTTCCTTGTGCATAACAGCCAATAATAACATCATTACCATTTCTGCCAATTGGAAATTGCATTTTATTGCGATAATGCCATGGATGATTTGCGCCAAGCGTTGGATGAATCACAACATCATTTTGCTTACCAATTCTTTGCACTGCATCTACCACTTGTTGACGCTTCACCTCTAACTGCCCTTCATAATCTAAATGCTGTAATTGGCAACCACCACACTTATAATAAATATCACATTGCGGCTTTGTACGATTTGGACTAGCCTTTATTACTTGACAAAGACGTCCTTTTGCATAATTTTTCTTTACTTCAGTAATTTGAACTTCTACCGTTTCCCCAATCAACGCATAAGGCACAAAAACCGTAAAGTCTTGATATTTTCCTACGCCTTCTCCACTGTGTCCCATGCTAACAATCTCTACATTATACTTTTTCCCTTTGATTACGGGTATTTGTACTTTCAAACTAAATCCACCTTTTCCATCTATTCTATATGTTTCATATTTTAAATAAATTCTCTCAATATTATAACGCCATGTTCAAGGTTTCTGCAAAAAACCTACCACTCGACGTTTCAACGAGGCGGGAAAGATATACTCACCGCCTGTTATTTGCAACTCTTCTCCATCTATAGCGGTGGGAGAAATCTTATTCCGAGTTATAGAAAATGGAGCCGCATCAACAGCCCCATTTCTATTGTTCTTTTTCATAAAACAATTTAATTTTTCCTGCTAAAGTCGTTATCTTTAACGGCAATTTCGGCCCAAGTTCTCCGTCTAAATCACTTTCGATTTCTTCTTCACATTCGATTTCAATATCTTTTGCCTGTAAATAAATCACACTGTTATGACGCGTAATGTTACTGCCCGCAAGCATTTCTAATGTCAAAGTCATAAACTCAGGAATACTGCATTGTTTGATTAACACCATGTCTAATTTACCATCGTTAATCTTTGCATTGGCTACAACATTTTTCATACTTCCTACTGTGCCACTGTTGACGATAACGAATAAAAATATTTTTTCTTCAATGATTCTTCCATCCGCTTTGATCTTCATCTTACGCGCGTGAAACCCCGGAATTTCACCTAGCCCTTTTAGATAGTATGCCATTTTTCCCAATGCATTTTTTAAGCCTGCATCTACTTTATGTGCAACGGAGGTAAGAACGCCTGCACTCGCAACGTTAATAAAATATTTATTGCCAATTTGCCCAATATCAATCGGCATAACCGAGCCTTTAGCAATCGTTTTAATATATCTATCTAAGTTTTTATTAATTCCTAAAAAAGATGCAAAATCATTCGACGTTCCGCTTGGAATTAAACCAATCGGTAAATCAATGTTTTCTGTAATCATTAAATTAATGATATCGTGGATGGTTCCATCTCCACCGGCAATAATTACACCATCTGCATTTAACGAACGCACAAATTTAGCAAATACGATTTCATTATTAGGTAATGTGCGATACGGAATAATAATGCAGTCATGTACACTAAATTTTTCAATAAGTTCATCTAGTTTGTATTTAAATAAAGCATCTCCAGAGACAGGATTATAGACTAAAATTAACTTTTTCATTTTCATCTCACCCCACAAATAAACGAGGCTGTTTCAGCAGACAAACTCCTACTGAAATCAGACAAGAAACAATAATATACGATGATAAACATTTTAGGTTTACGCTTTAAATACACCTACACGTTGTAATAATTTAATAATAAATTTTCCTACCATAGGAATGCGCTCTATATCTCGTTCATTCATTCCACCAAGTAAAATCAATACTAAGAAGTATACAATAGAACCTGCAAGAATTGCGCCTAGAGTGGCCAGTGTATTACTTGCTAGGCTCGAAAAAATTTCTAAATAAGCAATATACATTATGCCGCTCATTGCTGCAGTTGCTAAAATGTTTTTTGTAATCTGCTTAATATCTACGCCATATCCAACATATTTATGTAGAAAATACATATTGATCACTGCTGCAATTCCAATATCAGCAACTGTCGCCCAAGCCGCACCTAGAATACCAAAGTTAGGATTTGCAACCATAATCCAGTTTAAAGCAACTTTAGCTACAGCGGCAATAATCATATTAATCATCGGAATGGTTGTATGACCAAGCCCCTGTAATACTCCCGTAGTTACTTGATGAATGCCAAGCAGTACAATGCTCATTGATAAAACACTCACTGTAGGGCCTGCACTTGCTGCATTGTAAATCAATTGAGAAATTGGTGTATCAAGCATAAATACAATTGCAAATGCGGGAAAACTAATTAAATAAGTAATCCGCATTGCAGCTGACGTCTGTTGGTAAACACGAAGTTTATCACCAAGTGCTTTCGCTTCCGAAATTGCTGGAACAATACTAATTGCCAAGGAAGCTGTAAGCAACGTAGCCAAGTTAATCAGCGGCACAGCCATACCCGTTAAATATCCAAATAATTCTGTCGCTTGTCCAACTGTATATCCAGCAACTTCAAGTCTAGCTGGAACAATCATTAAATCAAGATTCGCTACAATCGGCAACATAACGCTCGATGCCGATACAGGAAGCGCTAGCGCAAAAATCCGCTTCACAATCGTAAAACTGGATTCGCGCTTACCCTTCTCCTCGAGATGATCACCATACTCACGCCGAATATCCCGTTCTAACTGCCAATGATAATATACGAGTACAATCAATCCGGTCACCGCACCAGCAAATGCACCGAAACTAGCTCCTGCTGCTGCAAATTCTAGACCTCTCGGCAAAAATAAATTTGCGAATAATACCATAGTAATTACACGAAAAATCTGTTCAACTATCTGCGATACAGCCGTCGGTGTCATGCGCTGCCACCCTTGCAAGAAACCACGTGAACTTGCAAGAATAGTAACAAAAAAAATGGCTGGAGCTAACGCAGCAACGGAGTAATATGCCCGTGGATCACGAATAAATCTATATTCAATCAACCACCCTGCACCAAAATAAGTAGCCAAACTAAAAATAGCTCCGGTCACAGCCATAACTGCCATTGAAATACGAAAGATTCTCTTCGCTCCTAATATATCTTTCAATGCAACTTTTTCTGCCGTGATAATCGAAATCGCAACTGGTACACCAGCTGTTGAAACACTAAGTGCTAATAAATAGATAGGAAAAGCCATTTGATATAAGCCAATCCCTTCTCCTCCAAGTACCCTGGATACAAATATCCAATTTAGTGATCCAATAACTTTGACAACAATCCCTGCTATCGCTAAAATAAATGTCCCTTTTAAAAATGAATCACCATGATCATTCTTTTTTACTTCACTACTAATTGATAACACCTACCTCAAAGCAAATAATTGCTTTTCTTTTCAAATCTATTTATTATAATATAAGTATGTTCTTTTTTTATAAAACAACTCTACTTCATTTGATTTTGTAATTAATGAAGTAGATTTTCATTTGATAGATTTCCCCATATAGCTTAAGTAAAACATTTTTACTTAAATTAATCTTAATCAAGCCTAAATTATATCATTTATTTCCTTACTATACCAGCATTAATTTTAAAGAAGGTGACTTTCCATGCCAAATAAATATCTCGAATTCAATATCAGCATTGGACAGCAAAAACCAGAAAGCATCGTCAATACTGGGACCAAATGTCCTTTTTGCGATCGCTCAGCCTTAACAAATGTTATCGCTCAAGATGGCGATATTATTTTAATAAAAAATAAATATCCTGTACTTAAAGATACTTTTCAAACTGTACTCATCGAAACGACCGAATGCAAAAGTGAATTATCTGAATACAATAAAGATCATTTGCATCGTCTATTTAAATTTGCAATACATCATTGGCTCGAAATGCAAACATCTAAAGAATATCAATCCGTCTTATTCTTCAAAAATCACGGGCCACTTTCAGGTGGAACTATCCGTCATCCCCATATGCAAATTGTTGGCTTAAAATACGTTGATTACCATGAATATTTTGATAATTCACATTTCAACGGGCTCATCATCGATGCTAGAAACGGTGTAGAATTAAACCTTTCAACTAAACCACGTGTTGGATTTTCTGAATTTAATGTTGTAATGCTTGAAACCAACAATAATATTGAACAACTTGCCGATTATGTGCAAACTACAGTACATTTTCTTTTAAATAACTTCAACAAAAAGTGTAAAAGCTACAATCTATTTTTTTATTTTATTGATGATTTAATCCGTGCAAAAATTATTCCGCGTTTTCCTACATCACCAATTTATATGGGCTATGGTATTCCACAAATTTCAGACCAATTAATCATTACTGCTAATAAAATTAAAAGCTTATATTTTTCAAAATAAAAAAGAAATTAGGGTGTTGCAAATGCAACGCCCTAATTTCTCTTTTTATATAAACTTATGCTTTCTTTTTATCTGGTGGAACTGGATAAAATTTAATATCTGGATTATTATCAGTAATCCATCCCAACGCCCATTCATTAGAAACGAGTAAAACTGGACGTTCTTTTATATCGTAAACAAACATTCCTCTATCCGCGCCACGCAATGAACTTGGCGTAATTTTTTCTTTCCCATTTTCCATCCAACGAGCAACCTCATACGGTTGCATTTGCATTAAAATATCTACACCATATTCATTTTTTAAACGATATTCTAAAACTTCAAATTGTAAGCTTCCTACTGTACCAATAATATAGGATTCCGTACCTGCTCCAGCTTGTTGGAATAATTGAACTGCCCCCTCTTGCGTAAGCTCAGTAATCCCTTTAACAAATTGTTTTCGTTTCATTGTATCTTTTGCCTGAACACGCGCAAATTGCTCCGGTGGGAATACCGGAAAATCTGGGAAGTGGAATTTATGACCTTGACTACATAAAGTATCGCCCATACCAAAAATTCCTGGATCAAATAGACCAACAATATCCCCTGGATAGGCTTCATCAATAATCGTTCTATCTTGTGCTAAAAATTGTTGTGGTTGTGCAAGTTTAATCATTTTACCTGTACGGTCATGATATACTGACATTCCACGCGTAAATTTACCAGAACAAATTCTCATAAAAGATAAACGATCACGATGTGCCGGATTCATATTTGCTTGAATTTTAAAAATGAACGCAGAAAATTTTTCATCCTGCGGATCAATGATCCCATCTGATGATTCTCTTGCTGCCGGAGGTGGTGCAAGTCTTAAATATTCTTCGAGAAAATTTTGCACTCCAAAGTTTGTCATCGCGCTCCCAAAGAACATCGGTGTCAATTCGCCATGCTGCACTTTTTCATCATCGAATTGTTCCCCTGCCATATCGAGCAATTCAATATCTTCACAAAGTGCTTGATGATTTTCCTTGCCAATACGCTCGGCAAATACGGGATCTTCTACACTACCAACCTCAGAAGCAATGACATTTTGTCCATGCGTTCCATCTTCGGAGAATAATTCCACTTGGTTTTTCTGGCGGTTATATACCCCTTGATAATTGCCATCGATCCCAATTGGCCAGTTCATCGGATAAGCACGAATTCCTAGTACCTGTTCAATTTCTTCCATTAAATCAATTGGCGACTTACCAAAGCGATCGAGTTTGTTGACAAAAGTGAAAATCGGTATCCCACGTTGTCTACAAACTTTAAATAATTTTTTTGTTTGTGCTTCGACACCCTTAGCAACATCAATAATCATGACAGCACTATCTACTGCCATTAAAGTGCGATATGTATCCTCACTAAAGTCCTGATGCCCAGGTGTATCTAAAATATTAATTCTATAACCATTATAATCAAATTGTAACACACTGGATGTTACTGAAATTCCACGTTGTTTTTCAATCTCCATCCAATCAGATACTGCATGACGTTGCGTTTTCCTTGATTTTACTGAACCTGCTAAATGAATTGCACCACCATATAACAGCAATTTTTCCGTTAAAGTTGTCTTTCCGGCATCCGGATGAGAAATAATCGCAAACGTACGTCGACGATTAATTTCCTTATTAAGTTCTTCTGCTGACATCTAAATCCTCCAATATAAATAAATACATAATTAAAAAACGATAACTATCGCTTATTTAAAAAATTTCATGTTTTTTTCTAACCTTGTTATTTTACCACATTTGCGAAAAAAATCGTAATTATAATTAAGAAATTTTTTAAATTCACATTTTTAATTAATAATTCATAAACTACAAGTGACAAAACCATCTATTTTGTTTTATCCAATAAGTGACGTTGTCTAAATTTCAGCTAGAAAAAAGATAACATCAGGGCTTGGATTATTACATGTCTGCTTTACTTACTTTTCTATAGGAGGGAACTTATTATGGGTTGTGGATGTTCAGGATTCGGCGGCGGTAGCGCTTGGATCATCATCATTATTATTATCTTATTATTTGCTTGCTGTTGTGGAAACAATAACTGCGATTGTTCCTCTGGCTTCTGGTAATAAAAATAGGACTGCTTTTGCAGTCCTATTTTTATATAAACCCTAAGAAACTCCCCAAAATTTTTTCTCCATCGGGTGTCAATATGGATTCAGGATGAAATTGAATACCTTCTACTTTATAATCACGATGTCTAATTCCCATAATCATACCATCTTCAAGTTCTGCCGTAATTTCTAAACAGTCTGGTAAAGATTCTCTTTCAACAATAAGAGAATGGTATCGTCCTACCAAAATATCTTGTGATAACCCTTGATATGCACCTGTACCTATATGTTTGATTGGTGAGGTCTTTCCATGAACAAACTTCCCTGCCCGAATGACTTTGCCACCAAATACTTCACCAATTACTTGATGGCCTAAACAAATACCTAATATCGGGACTTTACCCGCAAAGACTCGAACAACATCTTTACAAACCCCCGCATCATCTGGAGTCCCGGGTCCTGGCGAAATCACAATAGCTTCATATTTTGCCGAATCAATTTCAACAGTAGTGATTTTATCATTGCGAATCACTTCAACTTCTCTTCCCATATTTGCAATCATTTGATATATGTTATACGTAAAAGAATCGTAGTTGTCAATTAATAAAATCATCGCCTTCAACCTCCTCTACCACTTGAAACATCACTTTCGCTTTTTGCAGAATTTCACCATATTCTTTCTCTGGCACAGAGTCCACTACAATTCCCGCTCCAGCCCGAATTGTAGCACGCTCACCTTCGACTTGAATCGTGCGAATTGCGATACACATATCCATGTTTCCTTGAAAATCAATATAGCCTACAGAACCCGCATAAGATTCCCTCTTTACAGCTTCCAATTCATGAATGATTTCCATTGCCCTTACTTTTGGTGCACCACTCACCGTTCCAGCAGGAAAGCAGGCTTTTAATGCATCAATTGTAGAATATTTTTGTTCTAATTGCCCTGAAACTTCCGAAACCATATGCATTACATGCGAAAACTTCTCTATTTCCATCAACTTATTTACTTTTACTGTGCCAGCTTTGCTGATTCTTCCAATATCATTTCGCCCTAAATCCACTAGCATCGCATGTTCAGCACACTCTTTTTCATCTGCCTTTAAATCTTGTGCAAGGAGTTCATCTTCTTGATTTGATACACCACGCGGTCTAGTCCCGGCAATAGGATAGGTATATACAGTATCGCCACTTACTTTTACAAGCATTTCCGGCGATGCACCCACTAATTTTAAGTTGCCAAAATTCATATAAAACATATAGGGCGAAGGATTAATTTGCCGTAGTCTCCGATATAAATAAAATGATGGCTTTTTTAAATCACAAGTGAACTGCTTGGATAAAACAATCTGAAAAATATCGCCTGAAGCAATATATTCTTTTGCTTTCAACACTTTTTGGACAAATTCTCTTTCTTCCTTTCCATATCGTTCACTAAAGCCTAACTTATGCCCTGAATGATATCGCTTTTCTTTTACTTTTACTTTTTCTTTTTTTATCTCATTTTTGATTTGTTGGTTAATATAATAAATCTTTTCTAGTGCCGTTTGATATAAAAATTCAGCATCAATATTACGGTTATTTGGCGTCAAATAAACAATTTTTGATGTGTGCTTCAAATGATCCATGACTAAAATCACATGACATAAGAGGAATTGTCCAAGCACCATATCCTCAGGACTTTCCATTTGCCTTATACGTTCAATCGTCTCAATCGTTTCATAAGAAAAGTATCCAACTGCCCCACCACCTAGTAATGGCATATGAAAACTTTGCCCCGCATCACTAAAATAGCTAAGATATTCTTTCACTGCCTGCATCGGACTTTTTTCGATTGTTTGACGGCCATCAAATGCATCAATAACAAGCTTGTTTTTATAACAAGTTAACGTTGCAAAAGGTTCTGCACCAATAAAAGAAAATCGCCCAAAATTCGTATGCATATCCACGCTTTCTAAAATAAATCCTATATCATCGCCAACGATTTTATAATAAAGCGAAACCGGCGTCTCCATATCGGTTGAAAGCTCCGCAGTTACCGCAAGAACTTTTTCCGTTTCCGCACGTTGACAAAACTCTTTCAAGCTTGTTTCTATCCGCATATTATTCCTTCCTTTCGTCTAATGCTTGACGAATGGATTTAATTAAGCCAATTGCACCTGCAAAATCACTCTCTAAAATTCTCTTTACAACTGCGCTTCCAACAATCGCACCATCCGCAAATTTAGTTGCTTCAACAGCCGACGCGCCATCGCCAATCCCAAAACCAACGGCAAGCGGAATATCCGTTTGCTTACGTACCATCCGAATCACTTCATGAATCGGCGTATAATCAATTTTCCGTACACCGGTAACACCATTGACCGATACACAATAAATAAAGCCATCTGCACTTTTACAGGTTTCAGTAATTCTTTCTGACGTTGTATTTGGCGTTACAAATTCAGCTAAATGAAAATGATGCAAACGGCAAAACTCAGCAATTTCTTTTGATTCTTCATGTGGTAAATCTGGAATAATTAATCCATCTAAGCCAGCATTTTGAAAATCAGTAATAAATTTTTCAATGCCTACATTCATCATCGTATTGATATATCCCATTCCGATTAAGGGAATTTGTGTATGCTCGCGCAATTTTTTTACTAGTTCTAATACCTGTTGCATCGTAGCTCCATTTTGCAAAGCTTTTACTCCGGCCTCTTGAATAACGTGCCCATCGGCAATCGGGTCGGAAAACGGAATGCCTAATTCAACAACATCAGCCCCAGCTTTTTCGGTAGCCAAGACAAGTTCAAACGTTTTTTCAAAATCAGGAACACCTGCCATAAGATAAATGACTAACGCTTTTTTCCCTTCTTGTTTTAACCTTGCAAAAGTACTGCTTAATCTAGACATCATTCTAATTCCTCCCCTAATGCTTTCGCTACCATTTGAACATCTTTATCGCCTCGTCCTGATAAACACACAACAACCGCCTGATCCTCCGTCGTCGTTGGCATCAGTGTTTCTAAATACGCCAGAGCATGTGAGCTTTCCATCGCCGGAATAATCCCTTCTGTCCTTGACAATAACTGAAAAGCAGCTAATGCTTGTTGATCATTTACCGAAGTATACTGCACGCGATTCGTATCTTTAAAATAAGAATGTTCGGGACCAACACCAGGATAATCAAGCCCCGCTGAAATAGAATACGCTTCAATCACTTGCCCATCATCATCTTGTAAAAGATAACTATATGCACCATGTAAAACACCAGGGCGTCCTTGGCTTAAAGATTCTGCATGATCGCCATTTGCTCTTCCTCTACCTGCTGCCTCCACACCAATTTTGATAATATCTCTATCATCTTTAAATGGATAAAACATTCCCATTGCATTACTACCGCCACCAACACAAGCTAAAATATGCGTAACTTTTCCACCTGCTAATGATTTCATCTGCTCTTTTACTTCCTTGCCGATGCAAGATTGAAAATCTCTCACAATCATCGGATAGGGATGCGGGCCAACTACCGAGCCGATAATATAATGCGTATCTGTAATATTCGCAGCCCAGTAACGAATCGCTTCACTGGTAGCATCTTTTAGCGTCCCTGTTCCACTTGTTACCGGAATTACTTTTGCGCCAAGCAATTTCATTCGAAAAACATTTAATGATTGCCTTTCTATATCTTCTTTTCCCATAAAAACATGACATTCTAAGCCAAACAACGCAGCAACTGTAGCACTTGCGACACCATGCTGCCCCGCTCCAGTCTCAGCAACAATACGTTTTTTCCCCATCCTTTTTGCCAAGACGGCTTGACATAAGGCGTTGTTAATTTTATGTGCACCTGTATGGAGTAAATCTTCACGTTTTAAATAAATTTTTGCTTTTCCATAATGATTTGTTAACCGCTCCGCATAATAAAGTTTTGTCGGACGTCCAGCATATTCTCTTAAATACGTCCTGATTTCCTCTTGAAATTCAGCATCATTTCTATATTTTTCATAAGCTTGCTGTAATTCCATTAATACTGGCATGACGATTTCCGGTACATATTGCCCACCATAACTTCCAAAACGCCCTTTGCTATTTGGCATAATAAACTCCTCCTTAAAATCCTTTAACTAATGATAACTCTCTTGTTTTTGCTGCTATATTAGCGGCTTTCACTAATCCTTCGCCCACTAAAACCCCACGGATAAAGTGTTTTTTTACTCTTTCTATATCCTCTCGATTTTTTATTCCACTCTCACTGATAATTGTTCGATTTCGATCACAATACTTTACTAAATCTAATGTATTTTGTACATCCGTTGTAAAGTTTTTTAAATTTCGATTATTAATTCCGATTAGCTCCGCCCTTGTATCATTTACCACATTTATATCTTTTTCATCATGTACCTCAACGAGACAATCCACCCCAATCTCCCAAGCCATATGCAAATATTCTTTTAATTGCGCCGGAGATAAAATACGAGCAATTAATAAAATTGCATCAGCTCCGGCGCGCCTTGATTGATAAATTTGATATTCATCAATAATAAAATCTTTTCTCAACACCGGAAGTTTTGTAATCTCTTTTACTAAAGCAATATCCGCTAAATTTCCTAAAAAATGTTCATCTGTATGAATAGATAAAGCCATTGCCCCATTTTTTTCATAAATTTTTGCCAGCTCCAGTACTGTATAATTCGTGCATAAGCGCCCTTTAGACGGCGATTGCAATTTGCATTCGGCAATTAAACTCCACGGCGAATTACGCATAACTTTTGATAAAGCAAACTTGCCAAAGGAAATGTCTTTTTGTATCTCTTTTAACGATAAATACTTTTTTTCTTGCTCAACAGTAATTTTTTTCTTTGCGACAATTGCATCTAACATTTTTCACCCTCCGTTCCAACTCATGAACCTGCTTAATGAAGTCTATAATCTTCCCCTTTGACTTTATCCCATTACTTTCAACTCCCCCAGACACATCAACTCCTGCCGGATTTAAAACATTTATCATTTCTCCGACATTCATTTTACTAATTCCACCAGCAATGAATACCGGCAAATGAAGCTTACTTAATTTTCCCTTTGCAGTTTTCCAGTCAAAACATCTCCCCGTCCCCCCTGCACTACCGGCTTGATAAGTGTCTATTAGTATCATATCGACAGAATATTGATAAAGAATTTTCGGATCAAAATCTTCTTTATATCGAAATGCTTTAATAATTGGATATTTAATTTTCTTGCAATATTCAATTGTTTCATTGCCATGTAACTGTACATAATCAAGATGACAGAAATCAGCGATTTCATTTACCCTTGCTGGTTCTTCATTCACAAAGACGCCTACTTTTGCCACAGATTTTATTTCCGCACTTATCTTTGCCGCTGCTATCGGATTTATATAGCGCCTGCTGTCTGCAAAAATAAAGCCCATTAAATCAGCCTTATTTTCTTCTACTACCTTTGCAATTTCCAGCGATTGAATTCCACAAATTTTAACAAGCATTTTCTATCCCCTCACGACTAAATGCAATCAAAGCTTCCAATTTTACTAAAGCAGCACCACTGTCAATCGTTTTTTCTGCCAACCGAATACCTTCTGTAATACTTGGTGTCTTATTTGTGATATAGAATCCTGCAGCCGCATTTAATAACACAATATCTCGTTTCGGCCCTTTTTCACCATTTAAAATTGCGCGAATAATTTTTGCATTTTCTTCAGGATTTCCCCCTTGATAATCAGCTAAAGTTCCGCGTTTAAAACCATACCTTTGCGGATCAATATGATATGTCTTCACCTTTCCATTTCGCATTTCACTTACTTTCGTTGGAAAGTTCGTTGATATTTCATCCATTCCATCCTCACTATGGACAACCATCGCTTGCTTAACCCCTATTAGGTTTAATACTTCAGCAACTTTTTCGGTTAAGCTTTCTTCATACACACCAACCAATTGATAATCTAACTGCGCCGGATTAATGATTGGTCCCAAAAGATTAAATACTGTACGGAACCCTAATTCCTTACGTGGATTTGCAACCACGCGCATAGCTTTATTCAACGCAGGTGCAAATAAAAACCCTATATCTAAATGTTCAATTTCTTCACTAACTTTATCTGCCGATTTATCAACGATAACACCCAGCTGACTAAGCACATCAGCACTGCCACAAGCGCTAGAAACACTGCGATTTCCATGTTTGGCAACAGCAACACCACCACCTGCTAAAACAAAAGCCACTGTTGTCGATACATTAAATGTCCCTTTCGTATCTCCACCTGTTCCACAAGGACAAATCACCGGTTTGCTATGCTTTACGCGATCTGCATGTTGTAGCAAGGTATGGGCAAATCCGGAAATCTCCTCGCTTATTTCACCTTTTACTTTTAAGGCTGTTAAAAATGATCCGATCTGTGCATCTGTTGCGTTTCCATTCATAATAATTTGCATAGCTTGCCTTGACTCTTCCTGGGATAAATGTTCACCCTTTATCACTTTACTCAAATATTTTTTCAACATATAAATCCCTCCCCAATAAATAAATAAAAAAAGAACCATCTCACCCTTACAAGGGGCGAAATGGCTCGCTGTACCACCCTAAATTCAAGATTTTTTCTTAAAAAACTTTAGAGAATAAAAAACACCTCATCCCCTAAAGGGACGAAGTGTATTCGTTATACCACCCTAAAATTTTTCGAAAGAAAAACTCTCCTCTTTTTCAAGTACGGGAATATCTCTAGCAATATCCGATACTCTAGCCAAATAACGGTGGCAACCGTCCCAGCCTACTCACAAAAAGCTTTTGGTGGACTCTCACAGAACCATTCGATACGCACTTTAGATCGGTCATCACACCTCTGGAAATCCAGTCACCGACTCGCTGAACAAAAGTATACCTATCTACTTTTTCTGCTCACTGATTTACAATAATCTTTAATTATTTATTATAATACTGCCAATAATGTAAACTGTCAAGGATTTTCTCGAGAATTTTTACCGTTTTTTTGAAAAGAATCTACCGATAGTTGATTTCCATTTGTCTCCATTAAAATTGCCCCCGCCTGGTCGGTACGCAAAATTTTAATATTTTCTTTATTTAATCTATTTAACACTTGCGGATTTGGATGACCAAAACTATTCTGAAAGCCAACAGAAATAATTGCATATTGTGGATTTACCGCTTGTAAAAACTCTTCACAAGAAGAGGTACGCGAGCCATGGTGGGCAACTTTTAACACCGAACTTTTCAATCTATGTTTTCTCATTAATTCTTTCTCCCCATTACTGTCTATATCCCCTGTAATGAGTAGACTAAAATCTCCATAACTCACACGAAATACATTAGAAATTTCATTCCCTGTTCGCGACTCACTCACTTCGCCCGCCGAAAAAATTTCAATTTTAACACCATCCAAAACAAAAAACTGGCCATCTTTTACCGTAACAAAATCTTGGCATTTTTCTAAGGAATAGCCTAATGTTTTTGCATATTCGCTTCGGTCTTCCCGACCGACAATCACATTTTGCACTGAAAATTCTTTTAGTAAACTCCCTGCCCCACCTGCATGATCCTCGTGTGCGTGAGTTAAACATAAATAATCAATTTCTCGTATTCCATAATGACGCAAATACGGAATAACAATTCGTTTGCCAATATCAAAATCACTAATTTCGCGTCGCATGCCTCCGGTATCAAATAGCATCGTTCTACCATGTGGTGTCGTAATCAATATAGAATCCCCCTGCCCGACATCAATGAAATGTATCCTTAACGGTTGAGCAAAGATAAATTGACTGCTCCATAAAAAAATAATGGTGACAATTGCACTACAGATAAGCTTTTTCTTTTTCTGCCAGCACAGCAAAAAATTTGGAATTTTCGGTGATGCATAACCGCAGAGCCAAAATAGCAGCAAATAATATACAATGCCACAAAGTAAACCGCCTGACGGTAAATATAAAAGCCCATAAGGAATCATCGCTATAGCTCTTGCCATAAAATAAACTAACCCAATCGTCAAACTACAAAGAATAAATAAACCTTTTCCCACAACCGAAAAAACAAGACTTAATAAAACTGCACACAAGCCACCAATCATTGCCCATTCTATAAACGGCACAATAATAAGATTTGCCAATAGTGCACTAAGCGAAACATTATTAAAATACCAGGCAATAAAGGGAATGACTGCTAATTGTGCAGCAATCGTAATCGCTAAATTTTCCGCAATAAATAGAGGAACTCCCTTTAAAAATTTTTTTATTTTAGGCGCGATATACAGTAATCCGGCTGTCGCCATAAATGAAAGTTGAAAACTAATGTCAAAAATTAATCTAGGGGAAATAGCTAAAATCCCCAACCCTGTCAAAGCTAGACTATAACGCGCATCTTTCTCCCGATTCAATGCCAATGCCGAAAACGCTAAAATCCCCATAATCGCCGATCTGACTACCGGCGAAGTAAAGCCTGAAAAAATCGCATAAAAAACAATTGCTAGAATAACAAGAATTGCTGATAGGCACGCTGGAAATCGTAACATTTTCCCAATAATATGTACGGTTCCTGCCAATAGAGAAATATGCGAACCGGACACCGATAAAATATGAACGATTCCTGTCACCGTAAATGCTAGCGCTAGTTCCTCTTTTATTCCATCATATCCGCCAAATAACATTGCAAATAATGCTGCCGCATCTTCTTTGGGCATTGCTTCTTCCATCATATTCTGAACTGCTGTTCTGGATTTTTCAATCCATTTAAGAAAAGCGTTTTGTCCTGCTGAAAGAATTTCCACCGTATTTTTTTCGGCTTTACAATTTGCTCGAATCCCTTGTCGTTGCATCATCGCAACTATATCTAAACTTCCCGGATTATTATATCCATGTAATTCTCTAATTTCCCCTGAAAAACGAATACAATCGCTAATATGCGCAATCGTATGCGAGCTATCCTGCAACGCAAAGACTTTTAAGTTTCCGTTTACCTGTACTTTCTCCCCCGCAAATTCTACTGTATGAACCTTTACAATATAATGCATACTTCGCTTGTTCCCCGCAAGCGTTCTTTCTTGTGGAATCTCTATAACTTCACCTTGCACTTGCAGCGTTTTACCAACAAAATTGCTAATGTCATTCGGGGCAATGCTATCTGCCTGCGCACAACGAATCATTCCCGCAATAAAAAATAGCAACAATACAAAATAAAGAAGCAATTTTTTATTTTTCCAATATAAATAAATACAACCAAATAAAGCAATACAAAAGGAACTATACAGGATAAGAAAAGGGATTTTTACCTGAGTTACTGTAAAAATCCCTAAAATAAATCCACCAATAAGAGCGTTAGTAAAAGCTAAATAATTCATATTGTAATCCGATCCGCCAGCTTTTTAAATTTAGCTTCGCCGATTCCCCTTACTTTTTTCACCTCTTCAATGCTTTGAAAACTGCCAATTTGTTTGCGATATTCTAAAATTGCCGCCGCTGTAGACGGACCAACACCCGGCAATGAATCTAATTCCGCTTGATCTGCTGTATTAATATTAACCAGCCCATAATTATTAGTTTGGCTCGATTTATTATTTACTTTTTTTGTATGCTCTGCTGTTAAGTTTTGCTCAGAAAGCGCCTCTTCTTGTATTGGAACTTGTATTTGTTCACCGTCTTTAAGTAACTTTGCCATATTAATCTTTGTTACATCTGCATTGGGTAAAGCACCACCACAAGCATTCACTGCATCAATTACTCTCGCTCCTCCATCCAAAGAAACAACGCCAGAACGTACGACACCACCACAAACATAGACAGCAATTTGTTCCTTCTTTTGAGTTTCTGATAAATCACCTTTGCTTAAAGGTATACTCTCCTCTTGCTTTGTGTAACCATACATTCCTCCACCGACCATGACCAATGCTAATAAAAGAAATACAACTATGGATTTCCGATAAATTGGCATATTTATCACCCCGATATTGTTATTATCAAGGTATTTCTACATAATTTAACATTTACCTGCACAATTTATCTAAATATCCTTAAAAATAAAATAGCGAATTACAATAATTTTGCAATTCGCTATTTTTATTTTTATTTTACTACAATATTCACAATTTTATTTGGTATACAAATTACTTTAACAACTTTTTTCCCATCAATAGCAGCTTGTACTTTATCCTGTTGCATTGCTTTTTCTTCTAAACCTTTTGCATCAAGACCAGCAGCTACAATAATTTTATCCCGAACCTTGCCATTTATTTGCAGAACTATTTCTACCTCATCTAAAACAGTAGCTGCTGCATCATATTCAGGCCATTTTTCTTTATGAACACTGCCTTCACTGATTACTTCATTCCATAATTCTTCTGTAATATGTGGAGCAAAAGGCGCAAGTAAACGAAGTAATGATGAAATAACTTCACGCATCAAACTATCATTTAATGCTTCGCCTTTGTCTTTTGCAGTATAAATTGCATTGACTAATTCCATGATTGAGCTAATTGCGGTATTGAAGTTAAATCGATTTCCAACATCCTCAGTTACCTTTTTAATTGTTGTATGAAGAACACGGCGCAACTCTTTTTCAACTTTTGTCAGCGTAGTTACATCATATATAGCTTCGCCCTTCGCTACAGATGCTGCAAAATGATCAACAATACGCCATACTCTGCCTAAGAAACGATGCGCTCCTTCTACCCCTTGATCGCTCCATTCCAAATCGCGTTCCGGTGGAGCAGCAAACAACATAAATACACGTGCAGTATCCGCACCATATGTGCCGATAATTTCTTCCGGAGAAACAACGTTTCCTTTAGATTTTGACATTTTTGAACCATCTTTAATTACCATTCCCTGGGTAAGTAAGTTTTTGAAAGGTTCATTAAAGTTTACTAACCCTGCATCTTTTAACACTTTGGTAAAGAAGCGTGAATAGAGTAAATGTAAAATCGCATGTTCAATTCCACCGATATATTGATCTACCGGCATCCAGTAGTTTGCTTTTTCACTATCAAATGGCATTTTCTCATTTTTCGGGTCGGTGTAGCGCATATAATACCAGGAAGAACAAATAAACGTATCCATTGTATCCGTTTCACGACGTGCTTTCCCACCACATTTTGGACAAGTACAATGTACAAATTCTTCAACTTGTGCTAATGGAGACACTGCACCAGCTTCAAAATTCACATTAGCTGGAAGCATTACTGGCAAATCTTCTTTTGGTACAGGAACAACACCACAGTCTGAACAATAAATTACAGGAATCGGCGCGCCCCAATAACGTTGACGGGAAACTAACCAATCTCGAAGACGATAGTTTACGCGACGTTTCCCAATATTATTTTTTTCTAACCAATCTAAAATGGCAACTTTTGCTTTTTCTACTGTCATTCCAGTAAATTCACCAGAGTCAACTAAAACCCCATCTTCGGTATAAGCATTTGTCATCTCATCTAATACTAAAGTTTTTCCTTCTGGAACTACTACAATTTTCTTTTGCAAATTATATTTATTTGCAAATGCCCAATCGCGCTCATCATGCGTAGGTACACCCATAACTGCACCAGTACCATATTCATATAATACGTAATTTGCAATCCAGATTGGTACACGTTCACCAGTGAACGGATTTACTGCATATTCCCCTGTAAAAATGCCTTCTTTTTCAACATCAGTAGCAGTACGATCAAGTTCACTTTGGTTGCGTACCTTCTCCATAAAAGCCCTGATTTGTGCTTCGTTTTCTTTACCTGAAATCAACTTTTCAACCATTGGATGCTCTGCAGCCAAGACGACATAGCTTACGCCAAATACCGTATGTTGACAAGTTGTATAAACGGGTATTTTCTCTTGGATTGACGGAACATCAAAACTAAATTCTGCACCCTCACTGCGACCAATCCAATTTTCCTGCATCGTTTTTACTCGATCCGGCCAACCTTTTAACTCTTTTAAATCTTCAAGCAATACATCAGCATAATCAGTAATTTTAAAGAACCATTGTTCCAGCTCTTTTTTTACAACTTCTGAATCACAACGCCAGCATTGTCCATCGATAACTTGCTCATTTGCCAATACCGTATTACATTGATTGCACCAATTCACAGCCGCTTTCTTTTTATATGCTAATCCTTTTTCATAAAACAATAAGAATAACCACTGCGTCCAACGATAATATTCCGGCGTACAAGTCGCTACTTCACGATCCCAATCGTAAGAAAGTCCAATTTCACGTTGTTGCCTACGCATATTTTCAATATTTTTAAATGTCCATTCAGCAGGCTGTACACCATGTTTAATTGCCGCATTTTCCGCCGGCATTCCAAATGCATCCCACCCCATCGGATGAAGTACATTAAACCCTTGCATTGCTTTATATCTAGCAATAACATCACCGATAGAATAGTTACGAACATGCCCCATATGTAAATTTCCTGATGGGTAAGGGAACATTTCAAGTACATAATATTCTGGTTTCTGTCTATCAAGTTCTGTTTTGAATGCACTGTTTTCTAACCATTTTTCTTGCCATTTGCGCTCAATCTCTTGCGGAGAATATTTTTCGTTCACGTTTGTGCCTCCTTGAATATTTACAAAGTAAAGTAGACTTGATTCAGCGGAGCTTTTACTCCATTCGAATTTTAGTCGTCCCTGAATAAATAAAAAAATCCCTTGGCATATTGCCAGGGACGATTATATCGCGGTACCACCCTGATTGACACCTCTCTTAGATGTCCTCTCATTTATGCTTGTAACGCGAATCAGCGTCGGCCATTAGCCGAATCTCCATAGCGAGTTCAACTTTTTTACATATTGGCTCACATCACCCGCCAACTTTCTGTGCTGCAAATAAAGTTTACTACTCTATTTCATCGAATGATAAAAAATTTTAGTAAAATACTATACATTTGTTCATTATAGCTTTTCACCTGCAGAAAGTCAACTTTCATCAATAAATAAGCACTTTACTCCATATGTGTACATAGCCAGTTCTATTCAAAAGCAAGTTGCATAAACTTTAATATTGGGAGGTGCGTTTATGTACAAATTGATTATTGGTAATGTTAGAGTAAATGTTTTAGACGATAATATTTCTCGCACACAAGCCGTAAATGCAGCGAGACAAGCAATTTTAGATGCAGGCAATCAAAATAAACTGCTTAGCAGTGTAGAAATTTCCCGTTTAGGGGATGAACTAGAAGTAAATACTATAGAAAGAACAGGTGCAAAACTATTACGAAAAAGCTTAAAACAAAGTATGCTTGACGGCATTCTTACTGCAGCCTGTGAAAAACTTTCACCGTCTGATGGATTTAGTTTAAAAGATGCTTGGTTTGACAACGATACAAGTCAAGAGTGGCATGGCAGCGATGTCATCAACATTCGCGAAGAACTAATTAACAAATTAGAAGAGTGGATCAAAAATGCTTAAACCCTAATACATATTTTTAAAGTAATCCTAATGGATAAAATCCTTGGATTACTTTTTATTTTACTAAAATTGATTATTGTTATAAATTCTTCTATAATATACTTCATAAATCATTATAGATTTGACGATAACATAATTTTTAAATTCGTTAAGTCATTGAATAAACGGAGGCACTATGCATCAATATCTTTTTTTTATTGGAGATTTTCCGATTCGCTCATACGGACTAGTATTAAGCATGAGCATCATTTTAGCAACAGGCGTTGCCTACTTTCTCGCTAAACAAGATGGACGCTGGCATAATCATATCATTGATATGGGAATTTATTGTGGGTTAGGCGGAATCTTAGGTGCTAGATTATGGGATGTTTTCTTCTTTGATTGGGGCTATTATCAACACCATTTAAATGAACTTTTCTATGTTTGGCAGGGCGGAATGGCAATTCAAGGTGGAGTTGTTCTCGGCTCAATTGTAGGCATCCTGTATACAAGATACTACAAAATTGACACTTGGGCACTCGCCGATATTATTGCCCCTGCAATTATTTTAGGACAAGCTTTAGGACGAATTGCAAACTTACTTAATGGAGATGCTTTCGGGCATCCAACGGGTAGCTCCTTTGGCATCATCTATCCAACAACGACTCTTGCTTACCAAACTTATGGAAATCAACCTTTATGGCCGGCAGAAATTTGGGAGGGACAAATCGACATCGTCATTTTTGCACTTCTTCTTATTTTCCGTTCTATCAGACATGCCAAAGGTCAAGTATTTATTCTTTATACGATGCTCTACTCATTAGCCCGTTTCTTTTTAGAATATTTACGTGGAGATTACAACAATCTTATTCTCGGACTAAAATCAGCGCAATGGACAAGCTTAATCGTGTTTTGTATTGGTTTTTGTTTGTTCATTTGGTGCGGTATTCGTGAAAAGCGAGCCAAAGAAAAGAATTCATAATAAAAGGCTGAAGAACACAGCTTACGCTGTAAATTCTTCAGCCTTTTATTCTTGATACAAACTTTTATATTTGTTTTTGCTTTTTAACACTTTCGTTACATATTCACGCGTTTCTTTAAACGGAATTTGTTTCACATCTTGAAACGACATATCCCATTGATATTTTTCCATCCACTCTTTTACATTGCCACGCCCCGCATTATATGCGGCAAGCATTAAAACTTCATTTCCTTCAAACTCTTTATGCAGTGATGATAAATACCAAGTACCAAATCGAATATTAATTTCCGGGTCCTCTAGCTCTGCCAAAGTGAAATCTTCATCTTCCATTTGCTGTGCTATCCACTTTGCTGTTTCCGGCATTAATTGCATTAAACCCATCGCACCCTTGTGCGAGCGCGCTTGAAAATTAAACTTACTTTCACTTAAAATGACTCCTGCAACTAAAAAAGGATCGAGTTTTTTTTCGGCAGCATAATCAATAACCAATTCACGGTACGGATATGGATAAAACACTTTCTTTTGAAACCATGCACTTTGAAAAATAGCATAACAAATAAAACTAAAACATACTAAAACCCCGAAAAATGCCTGCCACTTTATTTTTTTATAAGATGACAAACGCATCACTCCGCTTTTTTCTTGATAACGTAACACCAAATGATTATCCATGAAAAATCTAATCGTTTCCTTTCAATCCATCCCTCAAATATCTCCAGCGATTTGAAACTTGTTTTTTAGTATAATCTATATCCTTATTATTATCAATAACGAAACTTGCTCTTTTTACTTTTTCTTTTAGCGACATTTGACTGTTAATTCTCGCTTTTGCTTCTTCTTTAGACCAGTTATTTCTCTGTATCAATCGATTCAATTGATTTTTTTCATCTGCATAAACAACCCATACTTCATCCGCCATTTTATCCCAACCAACCTCAAATAAAAGAGGAATATCAAGCACAATGACTTCTGTCCGCTTCTCTTCTAATACACTTAAACAATGCTCAATTTCTGATTTAATATACTTATGCGTAATTGATTCCAGGATCTTTTTCTCATTCTCATCATTAAAGATAATATTACCTAACCGAATTCGATCAATACTTTTATTTTTAGTCAATATTTCTTCACCAAAATGTGCAACAATTTCTTTCCAAGCATCTTTTTGTGGTTCTACAATATTTCTCGCTATCTTATCAGCATCAATAATGTCTGCGCCCAACTCTTTTAGTATACGGCTTACTGTACTTTTTCCACTTGCAATGCCACCTGTTAACCCCAGTATAAACATCTTACACATCCTCATTTTTGACATTGCGGACAAAAATGCGTACCCCGCCCGCCGACTTCAATTTTTTCGATAATACTTCCACAAAATCTACATGGCAGTCCATTCCTTCCATAAACAAACAAATTCTCTTGATGACTACCTTTTTCACCATTTCCATTTCGATAATCTCTAAATGTCGTTCCACCATCATTTATTCCAGCATCAATTACTTGATTAATCGCTGCATGTAGCTGGTTAATTTCATCCACAGCCAATGAATTACCTACTCTTTCCGGATGGATTTTGGAAAGAATTAAACACTCATCCACATATATATTTCCTAAGCCACCAATATATTTCTGATTCAATAAAAAAGATTTTATTTTCCCACGATTTGATTTTAAGGCTTCTTGCAAATAAGCAATCGTAAATGCAGCAGATAACGGTTCCGGCCCCATATTCGCAAGTCCGGAAATTCGCCATAATTCATCTTTCTTTATCGCATACAAAGTCCCTAAAGTACGCGTATCAGCATAGGTCAATACATCACCATTATTTAAGTGAAATACAATTCTTGTATATGCATCACGTTCATCGCCTTCACTTACGTAACATAATCTTCCTGTCATTCGCAAGTGAATAACAAGCATATCACTATTATCTAATTCCAATAATAGATACTTCCCTCTGCGTTTAAAATCTGCGATTGTTCTACCGATTATCATCGACTCAAAGTTTTCAACCGTAGGCCACTTTACTAACCTAGACAACAAAACTTCCACATTGGTAATCATTTTATCTTTTAATCTATCTACTAAGTTTCTACGAATAATTTCAACTTCAGGCATTTCAGGCATTTTACTCGCCTCCCATCACTTTGCTTGCGCCCAATTTTCCCCCATATGAATATCAATGGTAAGCGGTACGTTAAGCTTTGCTACACCTTGCATAGAATTACGCAAAATTTCAGATACAATTTTCATTTCATCCTTTACGGTTTCAATGACTAACTCATCGTGTACCTGTAGCAAAATTCGACTACGTAAATTTCTTTTCTTTAGTTCATGAAAAGCATCAATCATCGCTTTTTTTATAATATCTGCGGCTGTTCCTTGTATTGGGGTATTCATTGCTGTACGTTCAGCAAAAGAGCGTTGATTATAATTACTACTATTAATTTCCGGCAAATACCTTTTTCGTCCAAATAAAGTTGTGACATACCCTTGTGTATGGGCATCTTTCACCATCTGATCAATAAATTCTTTTACACCTTGGCACTTTGTAAAATAACTTTCGATATAAATACCGGCTTCTTTCCTCGTCACTCCCAAATCCTTTGATAAACCATAATCACTAATCCCATATACGATTCCAAAATTTACGGCTTTTGCCCGACTTCTCAATTCACTTGTCACTTCTTCCATTGGTACACCAAATACTTCTGATGCAGTACGCGTATGAATATCTTGATTTTGTGTAAACGCTTCAACAAAATTTTTATCACCTGACATATGCGCCAATACTCTAAGTTCAATTTGTGAATAGTCAGCAGATAATAAGTAATCATAGCCGATGCCTGGCACAAAAAGTTCACGAACTCTCTTTCCTGCATCCGTCCTTACAGGAATGTTTTGCAGATTCGGATCAGAGCTACTCAAACGACCGGTAGCAGTTACCATTTGATTAAACTGAGTATAAATTCTACCTGTTTTTTCATGAATTAATACACTTAGTCCATCCAAATACGTTGATTTTAATTTTGTTAATGTACGATATTCTAGAAGTTTGCGTATAATTGGATGATGATGCACTAAAGACTCTAAAACTTCAACATCCGTAGAATAACCGCGTTTTGTTTTCTTTATGATTGGCAATTCTAATTTTTCAAAAAGAATCTCACCAAGCTGTTTTGTTGAATTTACATTAAACTCCTGCTCTGCTAATTCATAAATCTCTTTCAATAAAACTTTTATTTTTTCCGCTATTTCTAATGCCATATCCTGTAAATTATCTACATGTACACTTATTCCCGCCCCTTCCATGGCGGCTAAAACTTCTACCAAGGGAATTTCAATTTCGTCGTACAAGCTTTCTAAATCATTCTCTTGTAATTTACTATGCAAAACTGTAGATAAATCATGAATACACAACGCCGACCAAGTTGCATAAATACATTCATTCTCAAAATCTTCTGGTTGATTATATTCTCCCAAATAACGTTCCATTAGTCTTGCTAAATCATAATTGTTATTTGTCGGTTCTAATAAGTACGCAGCTAACATTGTATCAAATAAACTACCTGCAATTGTTATATTTAAAGGATGACAAGCATGATACATAGGTTTTAAATCATGCGTAATTTTACAAATCGTCGCATCCGACAACAGTGCAAGGATATCCATCCACCCTTCAATTTTACTATCAATATAAGCACTATCACCATTTTCTGTAACGACTGCTAGCCCTTTTAAACTCATTTCCGGAATGCGACCATCTAAAACTGGTGCAAAAACGAATTTTCTTTCTGCACGAACCAATCGAATTAATCTTTCTACTTCCTCTTTATTTTTCAAATATACTGGCTCCGGCAATTCACTAACCACTGTACCAAACCCAAAGTCATCCGTTTCTCCAGGAAATAAAGTATCTAATCGCGACAAAACACTCCGAAATTCATATTGATTGCAAAAATCTCTTATTTTTTTAGTGTCAGGCTGAATTTTATATGATTCTAAATCAAATTCGATATCCATATCCCGAACGATGGTCGCTAATTTTTTCGACAGAATTGCTAATTCACGATTTTCTGTTAAACGCTCTTTTAATTTTTTGCCAGAAATATCATCAATATGCTCCAAAACATTTTCTAAAGAGTTATATTCCATCAATAGTTTTGTCGCTGTTTTTTCTCCGACACCTGGAACCCCCGGAATATTATCAGAACTATCTCCCATTAATCCTTTCAAATCAATTAATTGTAATGGTTCTAATCCATATTTTTCTTTAAATGCAATCTCATCAAAAATCTCCATTTCAGAAATGCCTTTTTTCGTCAACATCACTTTTATATTTCCACCAATAAGCTGCAAGGCGTCTTTATCGCCAGTAACTACAATAACCTCATGCCCTTCATTTGCCGCTCTTGTTGCCATTGTACCAATAATATCATCAGCCTCAAAACCAGCTTTTTCAACTAAGACTATACCAAAAACCTCAATTAACTCATGCAATAGAGGAATCTGCGAAGATAATTCACTCGGTGTTTGCTTACGCGTAGCTTTATATTCATTAAACAATTCATTACGAAAAGTCTTTTTCCCTTTATCAAACGCAATAACTAATCGATCCGGTTGTAACTCTCCAATTAATTTCACCAGCATACTAGCAAATCCATAGACAGCATTTGTGTATTGTCCACTTGCCGTAGATAACAACGGCAATGCATAAAACGCGCGATAAAGAAAACTACTTCCATCTATTACAACAAATTTTTTCACTTTTTCCACCCCATCATTTAACCTCTTACTTTATATATTTATTTTAGCTATAACCATTATAACATTTGCTATTCACTTGAAAAGTCCTTTAAAATATGATAAAAAGGGTAAATTCACTTTGAATTTACCCTTTCTTCAATACAATTAAAATTGTTCATTACAACTTTCAATTCTCATCATATTGCGCCCAGCATCCCAATTTGCATACAATCCATAAAGCGTATGTACATCATCTTTATTTATATATAAAATATTATCTCGCACAAATCCTCTTGCATTTCCATAATAGCTAGTCAAATTTTGTGTATCTGGATTCCATTCTACATTTGTTTTTTGCTCAATTGCAATTGGAATGACTGGTAGATAGTAAATACCATTTTGTAGAACACCACGTTTATCTATCTTTTTTCCATTAACTAAAATCGAAAATGACTTACCGAGTACCATCGGCTCACCATTTGAATAAGCTAAGGCTTCATATAGCTTATCATTATCTACAAAACCGTTTAAACCATATCTAGTAAGTTGTTTATTAATCCCATCCATCGTTATCGTTTGGCAACCGTATTCATCAGGATAAATTTTTAAACTAACGTTTCCATCTAAGCCCTCACAAATAATCAATCGTTGATATGTAATTTTGACTGGAGTACCTATTTGTACTTTTTCATATAAATCTTCAACGTCAGCTTCAACCATCCGTACACAACCATTAGATACATATCCGCCAATAGATTCTGGTTTATTCGTCCCATGAATACCATATACCCCGTCAAATTCAATCCAACGATATCCTAAAGGATTATCTGGACCCGATTCTATAATGACTAATTCTTCCTTATTATCCTTTAAACTATTAACATTTTCTTGAAACGGCTTTATCCAGATAGGATTTTTTTCTTTTGCCTTTACATTAAAATCACCTATAGGTGTCTTATTTTCTTTAGTTCCAATCCCTACATTATAAACTTTTATAGCCTTTCCATCTGCAAAAATCGTTAACGTACGACTTGGAATATTAACTACAATACTTGGATTTGTAATTTCAGCAGCAGCTACAGGTAGTATCATTATAGATATCACCATAAAGCTCATTGCTAAAATCAAACCAAAAGACTTAAGCACACTACAACATCCTTCCCTATTTTAACTTTATTCACCATATATGATATTCAGGAGGTTGTCACACTATGCTTAAAAGCTTGTCTACTGTAAATTTAACACTTGCTGATGTACAACGGACAAACGCCGGCTATTATCCTCGAGTACTGGTAAATAAATATGAACTTTAGTTCCTGTTGTATCTCCAGTTGCCAGAGTTAAATTAATAAACCCGCCATGCTCTGCTACAATTCGATAAGCAATCGGAAGTCCGAGCCCCATGCGATCAAGCTTTGTTGTATAAAAGGGTTCAAAAACTTTCGGTAATATTTCCGTTGGAACTCCCGCTCCCGTATCAACGATGGAAATCACAAGCATATTCGTTTCATAATCGCGCCAAGTTTTAACTGCTAAAACACCTTTATCTCCCATCGCTTCTAATGCATTTTGTAAAATATTTACCAATGCTTGTTGCAACAAACTTGCATCACCCGTAATCGTCGGTAAGCCTTTTATAATTTGTCTTTGTAGTTGAATCTCTTCATTTCCAAAATGATTAAATGTTAATAGTAACGCCTCATTTAAAATACGATTTATATCTACACCCGGCTTTTTTACGACTGAAGGTTTAGCAAACATGATTAATTCTTTGACAACATTATTTATATACGACACCTCGCCTAACAAACCTTCTAAGATATCTCGTTTTACAGTATATTTATCATTTTCTAATCTGCCAAGCATTAATTGTAAATACCCACTAATTGTTGTGAGCGGTGTTCTAACATGATGTGCAACACCTGCAGCAACTTCGCCAAGCGACATTAACATTTTAGTTGTGTGTATCTGCTTCAATGCCGCTCTTACGGCGGAAACATCTTGCATTATTATAATATGTCCGACAACACTACCTGTATTATCAAAAATTCGTAATGTATTTACTTGTAAATAAATCTGCTGCCCATTAATTTTTATCTTCATCGTTCCACATTTAATTTCTTCATCTTTTCCTACAGAAAAAATATTTAAAAATTCATCACCAAAATCAGCAAAAACCAATTCTGCTTTTCTGCCTATTATATCATGATGATCTAAATGACAAATTCGTTTGGCTTCATTATTTAGATTTTTAATACGATGATTTACATCTAAATAAACCACTCCCGTAGTTGCATTGTCAAAATATTCCTTATAATCATCTTCTTGTACTAACATTGATTTATTCGCAAGCGTACTATACATAATTCGCACCTCTTCATTTATCTTTTGTGCTTATAAAGATTCTTGTAAATATATGTATCTCCTGCTAAAAACGTTTAAAAAAATATCGTAAAAAACCGACATATTCTAAAAAAAAGAACCAGTAATTATCGACAAAATATAAGTAAATCTACAACTCAAAGAACTTTTTATTAAAAATAATGATACCAGCGTCGATAAGGCACCTTAATATAATACATTTTTTACCATACTATCCATTTATTTTTGTGAGTTTCTTACATATTCTATATTATAATTCATTAATACTTCAAAATTATTCCATTTTCCTCTTTTTATGGATTTGACGATTTTTCTTTTTGAATAAGATTTTTCTATACAAAAACTATTTAACAATGGTCAATCGTTTTCCTTATATAGAATTTTGATAATTTAAGAGTCTATCGAAAGAAATAATTCCATCGCGTATTGCCTCTTGTACAGCGCAACCTGGTTCATCAAGATGCCCACAATCATGAAATTTACACGTAGATGCAAGTTCTTTAATATCTAAAAATGTTTTAGATAACTTGGCATTATTATTTTAATCTATAATTTTACTCTTCCATTTCAAATCTACTTATTCGCTAAGCTTACTGAAATAAACATAAGCATTAACTAAGAAGCTAATGCTTATTATTCTAATATTATTCATCTGTTAGTCGTGCAATTGCACGAACTGGCGACCCATCTGAGCCTTTTATATTTAATGGCAAAACATAAAACTCAAAGTATTTGTGTCTCACACCATTAAGGTTCTTTAAATTTTCAATTAAGATAATATTATTCTTCAAAAATTTTCGATGATTCATAAAATCTGTCGAATCTACTGAATCAACAGAAATTGTATCTATGCCAAATCCTTTCAGATTAAAATTTATCAACCAATCTGCAGCGTCTTTGCTTAATATCGGATATCCATAATAGTATGCTTCAATACCCCACTACTTGCACCAATCTGTTTTTAACAGGAAAAAATCCGTCTGCTTTATCATTGATTCGTATTGTTTTAAATCCTCAATCAAAATTTTTTCCCAGCTAAATGACTCACATCTATAATTATTGCACACCCACAAAATAAATCGACCAGCAACCTATCTACTGTCAATCCATCTGACATCATATGATATGGAACATCTATATGTGTGCCAAGATGATAATTCATTGTTATTTTAGTACTATTATACCCATCTTTGTCAGCAATAGCTACGGTCTCAAAACGAGGTTCATCATCCTCTGGATAAACTATCATATTCGCTTCTAAATGAATGAGATAAATCAACTATTTTCATCATAAAAATCCTTCATTTTTTATTTAGTGAAGCTATTCACCTTTTATCTATTTCATTTTTAAAATATATAATTCGATGATATTGTATACCCTCCTTTTAAACCTATTATTTAATTTTCAATAATAAATTAATAACAATTTTCTAATGACAATCATTATTAAAATGTGATAAACTAAAAACAGAAAACTTTAGGGGGATTTATATGAATTATAAAGATATCAAAATTAATGTTATAGGAAATCTTGAAGACAAAGAAATTCAAGCATATGTAAACTATATCCACGAAAATAATCCAAATAGATTAATAGAGGAACTAGATATTAAAGTCGACGGAGACTATGTAGATTTGAACTATCGTTTAAAGCCTCTTTCTTTCGAGCGAATTCGCCGTATAACAGGTTATTTAGTTGGCAGCGTAGATCGTTGGAATAATGCAAAAGCAGCTGAAGAAAAAGATCGAGTAAAACATGGATAAATAGTCTTTTTACGAAAAATAAAAATATTTATTGCAGCCCAACAAGATAAATTTACAATAAATATTTTTATTTTTTTATTGACTTAATATGATTAAAATGATATTATATTAAATGTTCCCGATAGGAACGCTAAACAAATGCCGAAGTGGCGGAATTGGCAGACGCACTTGACTCAAAATCAAGCGTAGTTACCCTACGTGCCGGTTCGAGTCCGGCCTTCGGCACCAGTAAATTTAAGTCTTTGCAGATTGCAAGGGCTTTTTTTATTATGTTTTAACAGTATGGCGACATTATTCCATATGTACATTTAGCAGAACTATCGCTCTCTTAATCATCTTTACTATTATTACTTGTTTAGCTCACGTTAAGCAGTTTTTTATCTATATCATCAAAAGCAAATAAAAAATAATACTTATAGATTGCCTAAGTATTATTTTATGATAAACTGTAATTAAGATATATTTATATATAGGTGGTGGTTTATCATGAAATTTTTTTCGAAAATTTTTATTATTTTTTCCCTATTCTTTTCTGTACATTCTCCTTTTGCTTATGCTGAACTATCAACATTTGAAAGTTCTTATTCTAATGAAGAAACGAACTATTCTGTTTCATTAAAGCATTATACACGATATTTCCCTAAAGAAAATAATTCCTATCCCGTCTATGGATTACGTTTTGCTATACATAACACAGATAGCCCTTATATTTTCGAACAAGAAAATCCTCCGATATTAATTATTGATAATATAGAATATAAACAACGCGCTTCTCATCAAGACATTTTTATTTTTCACGATATAGAAGCTAATTATAACGGCACTACATATTATGACTCTATATTTATACGAACTTTAACAGAAAAAACTGTACAAGCCTTAATTACTGCAAAGAAAATTTCCATTATTATTCCCATAAAAAATCAAGCTTCCATAGAAATTGACTTACCAAAAGATATTGTAGCCGAATGGCGTAAATGCTCACTTTTATCAAAAAGTTAGATTCTAAAATACCCAGCCAAAAAATTTCTTTTGGCTGGGTATTTTTTATTTATTATTTTGCCATTCACCACGACAAGACTTGGTGGCCATATACTGATATGCTTTAGGTGGTTGTAATATCTGCGAGTAGGCAACAGCGTTCAGCAATACATCTGAATGAATATCTGCCGTCTTACGCACTACTTTATCACTTGTGGGCGTTTCAATAGCCACTTGCTTTGCTTCTATTGGCTTCGTCTTCGCTAATAAGTATTCTCGATATCTATTAGAGGCTGTATTAGCGATCGCTTCTTCTGTTTTAATCATAGGCTCTTCAATAGACACCTCTAATTTTTCTACCTTCTCCGCATTTGGATTTCCTTTTATCGTCGGAATTTCAAACCTCGGTTCATCTACTTCAGTAGGTTTCACATCTCTTTGTTTCTTTTTTCGCCCGCCAAAAATCCCGTAAAGAATAATTAACAGGACAAGAATATCTCCAAAATCCATATCAACTACCTATTTTGAGGCAGTTCGCCTGGACTTGCTTGCGGACCAGCCTTACTGATAGCTTCACGCATTTGCGTATCAGCAGTAATATTATTCATATTATAATAATCCATCACACCAATTCTACCTTCACGAAGCGCTAGTGCCATAGCATGCGGAACCTCAGACTGCGCTTCAACTACTTTAGCTTCCATTTCTTGCGTGTAAGCCTTCATCTCTTGTTCTTTTGCTACAGCCATCGCGCGACGTTCTTCGGCTTTCGCTTGAGCTATGCGTTTGTCAGCTTCAGCTTGATCAGTCATAAGTTCTGCACCGATATTACGCCCTACATCAACATCGGCTATATCAATTGATAGGATTTCAAATGCTGTTCCAGCATCTAATCCTTTTGAAAGAACCGTTCTAGAAATATGATCCGGATTCGCTAATACATCTTTATGATCATCGGATGAACCAACTGTAGTAACAATGCCTTCACCAACTCTAGCGATAATTGTTGCTTCACCAGCTCCACCCACTAATCGGTCAATGTTTGCGCGCACAGTAACACGTGCTTTGATTTTTAATTCAATACCATTTTGAGCAACCGCAGAAACAACAGGTGTTTCAATTACTTTTGGATTTACGCTCATTTGTACAGCTTCTAATACCTCACGACCAGCTAAATCAATTGCAGCTGAACGTTCAAAAGGCAATGGAATCTGCGCGCGATGTGCGGCTATAAGTGCATCAATTACTCGATCAACATTTCCCCCTGCTAAATAATGTGCTTCAAGTTGATTTACACTCACATCAAGACCTGCTTTGTTTGCTTTTATTAGTGGCATAACAATGTATGAAGGTGGTACCCTTCTCAATCTCATTCCTACCAATGTAAAAATTCCTACTCTAACCCCTGCTGCAATTGCTGAAATCCAAAGACCTAACGGTACAAAATGCAAAAAAACCATAATTGCAACAACTGCAACCACTAAAATTAAACCTGTCCCAAGTAATACATCCAATCTTCAATTCCTCCATTTCTTTTATTTAATCGAGTTGTCTTACAACAATTCGACTACCAAATACAGCAACAACTTTAACATTTGTGCCTTTTTCAATATAGCTTCCCTCGGAAACAACATCGATTTTTTTATTTTCAATAAGCGCTGTCCCTGAAGGACGAAGTTCTGTTAAAATAACACCTGATTTTCCAACTAGAAATTGATGATCATCAGCACTAACATATCCAGCTGTAGATGTTTCCATATCCTTTAAAACAACCTTTGACCACAATTTACTTGATGGAAGCTTTTTAACAATAAAACCAAAAAGAATCAATGATGCAATTATACTTATTACTAACAAATATATTGCCGTGCTGTCTCCACCTAGAGCCATAATAAAACTATATAAAACACAAATTACTCCTATTCCTGCAAATAAACCAATACTTGGTGTTAATAATTCAATAACAACAAATATGATTCCTACTAAGAAGAGAGCAATTTCGAATAAACTAACCAATCCCGTCATAAATTGACTGGCAAAAAATACGCTGGCGGCAATAAGACCAAATAATGCACCTACTCCCATCCCCGCTGTTTTTATCTCAACAAGTAGCGAAAGAAAAATAATCGTCATTAAAAGTATTTTTATGACAGGTAATGCCATAAACTCTGTTTGCATATGACCTTCCCCCCTTTTTGCAAATAAAGTATATAAACCTTATCAATTACTTCTTTAGTATATTCCACAAGTATAATTAAATTCCTCTATCTACTAGAAAGACTATATTTAGACAAAATAAAATCCGATGCTCAATTCAGCATCGGATCAAATTTATTGATTTAAAAATTCACGCACAATGGTATTAACAAGCTTGCCATCTGCACGACCTTTTACTTTTGGCATCAATACCGCCATAACTTTACCCATTTCTTTAGCAGACACAGCACCTGTTTGCGCTACTGCATCACTGACTAAAGCACGAATTTCTTCTTCAGTTAGTTGTTGAGGAAGATATGGCAATAATATTGCAATTTCTTGTTCAAGCTGTTCAACTAAATCTTGACGATTTCCTTTCTTGAACTCTTCCATCGAATCCTTGCGCATTTTTACTTCTTTAGCGACTATATCAAGAACTTCATCATCATTTAGTTCTTTTTTACTGTCAATCTCAACTTTTTTTATCGCGGCACGAACCATGCGAATAACGGAAAGACGTTGTTTACCAGCCTCTCTCGCTTTCATAGCCTGCTTCATGTCTTCAGTCAATTGCTCTTTAAGAGACATTTCAATTACCTCCGAAACGAAATTTAAGCCTTAAATTTGCGTTTACGTGCAGCTTCGGATTTTTTCTTACGTTTTACACTAGGTTTTTCATAGTGTTCACGTTTTCTAACCTCAGCAAGAGTTCCAGCCTTTTGGCAAGTACGTTTAAATCTGCGGAGTGCACTATCGATTGTTTCGTTTTTTCCAACTTTAACTTCTGACATCTATTTCTCCCCCCCTCCACTCGACATGGGAGTGTACTGCTTAACTACACCTAAGTATTATACATGAAATATAGTTTTATTGTCAACCTTAACCTGGCGGCCAATTCATTGATCGGCCACCTAAAATATGAAAATGTAAATGATCTACAGTTTGCCCACCATCTTCTTTGGTATTAGCAACTAAACGAAATCCTTTTTCATCAATTCCTTGATCTTTTGCAATACGTGGAATGACATTTGTCATGATATTCACCATCAATTGGCTATCTTCGTTCGTTACCTCAAGGAGGCTGGCAATATGTTTTTTCGGTATAACAAGAATATGAACTGGAGCTTCAGGACTAATATCATGAAACGCCATTACCATTTCATCCTCGTATACAAATTTCGCCGGAATTTCTTTATTGGCAATTTTGCAAAAAATACAATCCATCATGCACAAGCACCTCCTTTCAAACTACACGATCAGTTATACGTTGATATAATTCGTCCTCTTTTTACATTTCCCTGCTAAAACTTATAATCTTTTATTCGACAATTCGTTTTCCCCACAAACCATCTTTATATATTTTTTCTAAATATACTTTGTATATTTCCCCCGTATGAACACTATCAGAATCTACATAGACACGAATATAATTGTCAGTTAGGCCATCTGTAACCTCGTTATGTTTCGTTTCAAATAACACCTGTACTGTTTTGCCTACAAAAGTCTTATGAAATTCCTGCGCCTTTTCATCCGCTAATAATTGCATGCGATGCACACGCTCTTTTTTTTCATGCTCATCCACTTGATTCGGGTAAGAGGCTGCTGGTGTCCCCTTTCGTTTTGAATAAGGAAATACATGCATTTTAGAAAAATTCATTGTTCGCACAAAATTTAAACTTTGTTCAAATAGTTCTTCTGTCTCACCGGGGAATCCAACAATAATGTCTGTAGATATAGCAATGTTGGGGACTTTTTCAAACACATGATTTATCAATTCACGATATTCAGCTACTGTATAATGACGATTCATTGCTTTTAAAATATCATTTTGGCCTGCCTGCAAAGGTAAATGCAAATGCGAGCAAAACCTATTATCAAGAGTAAAAAGTTCAAGCAATTCTGGCGATAATTCAATGGATTCTAAAGAACCTAACCTTAATCTTTTTAATCCTTGGATAGATAATACAGTCTTAACTGCATCTACTAAATTTATATTATCCTCTAGATCACGTCCATATGCCCCTAAATGAATTCCTGTCAAAACAATTTCCTTAAATCCACCCTCTACTAATTTTTCCGCTTCTTTTTTTATACTCTCAAGTCTTCTTGAACGTAAAGGGCCTCTAGCATAAGGAATAATACAATATGTACAAAAATTTGTACATCCTTCTTGAATCTTAAGAAACGCACGAGTTCTACCTGGAGACTGAAATAGAGGAATATCTTCAAATTCTTTTGCTTTCATAATATCTGTAATGGCATTAATAACGCCTTCTTCTTTTGCTGCTCGTTCCACTAACTCAACAATTTTATGGCGGTCTTTAGTTCCTACAATAACTTTAACACCTTCAATTTCACTCACTTGATCAGGTGCTATCTGAGAATAACATCCAGTAACCGCGATAATCGCCTGTGGATTTAAACGCATTGCACGACGAATTAATTGACGTGATTTTTTTTCGCCTAAATGCGTAACTGAACAAGTATTGATTATATAGAAATCCGCATGTTCGTCAAAATCTACGATTTCATAATTACGTTTTTTAAATAAACCTTCCATAGTTTCGGTTTCAAACTGATTTACTTTACATCCTAAAGTAGTCAACGCAACTCGTGGCAAAAAATTCACCCCTCACTTCTTTTAACCTTTCATCATTGCTCCTAAGTCACCTTTTTCATACATGACTATAGCAGATGCTGCAATTGCCGCAGTTTCTGTTCTCAAAATTCTTTTTCCTAAGGTAGCTATTTTTAATCCAGCCTTTTGGCAAATCTCAACTTCATTTTTAGTAAATCCACCTTCTGGACCGATTAAAACAAGAAATCTATTTGCCAAAGATTCTGCAAGAATTTTTTTGATTGGTTCCTCAGCTTCTCCTTCATAACACATCAAAGCTTCAAGATTACTATCGATATTTTCCAAAAATATTTTCAATTCCGTAACGGATTCAACTGTAGGAAGAATTGTTCTCCCACATTGCTTTGCGGCTTCATCTGCTATCTTTTGCCATTTTATTTGCCGTGCCATTTTCTTTTTTTCATCATATTTTACAACACAGTTTTCACTGACAATTGGATAGATTGTACTGACACCTAATTCCACAGCTTTTTGTACAACTAATTCCATCTTATCTCCTTTAGGCAGACATTGCGCTAAAATAAGTTCAATCGGCGATTCTGTATTATTATCTAAAACTTCTTTTACCTCAGCAATAACCATTTCATCGCTAATTTCAATGATAAATGCCTCCATAACTTTACCACTGCCATCTACTACAATTAATTTATCTCCTAATTTATAGCGCAATACACGTCTAATATGGTGCGCATCACTGCCGTCAATCTTTATCTTATCTTCTACGACATCGGCAACAAAAAATCTTCTCAAAATCAGTTTCCTCCATTATGGATTACCATTGCCACCCAGCCGCCTTCTTCAATAACACGATCAACTGTTAAGCCATGATCAATCACAGCTTTTGTTACATCACTGAGACGATCAGCGATAATACCACTAGCAATCATCGTTCCACCTAGCTTTAGTCTATTTGGAATATCATCAAGCAAACGAATAATAATATCCGCAATAATATTGGCAATAATAACATCCGCCTTGCCATCTACATTTTTCAATAAATCACTCTGACCTGTCGTAATAATATCACTTACATGATTCGCTTCTATATTTTCTTTTGCAACACGTACAGCTACAGGATCAAAGTCTACTGCCGTCACTTTCATCGCTCCAAGTTTTGCAGCTGTAATTGCTAAGACCCCTGAACCTGTCCCAACATCAAATACTTCCTGTCCACCTTTGATAATCTCTTCTAAAAGGCGAATGCACATAGAAGTTGTATGGTGCGTTCCCGTACCAAAAGCCATTCCAGGATCAAGTTCAATAATAATATCATCTGGACTAGCATTATACTCTTCCCAAGATGGTTTGATTACAATGAGATCCCCAACTTTAATCGGATGAAAATACTCTTTCCACGTTGTTGACCAATCTTCATCTTGAATCTCTGTGCAGTTAATATCACCAAGACCTTTATCAATATTATGCCCAGCCAATTCATCTACCCGATTTTTAAACACCGCTAATTTATCATCGAGTTGCTCATCCACAGGCAAGTAAGCTTTCACTGTAACGATTTCTGTATTAGTTGCTTCTGGTATATCGGTATAATCCCAAGCACCTGAGGCACGATACTCGTTTACAAGTGCCGGATCTTCAATTACAACACCACTTGCTCCTACCTCATGAAAAATCTCTGCAATCACTTCCGTTGCTTCATGGGTTGTTTTAATACTAATTTCTGCCCATTTCATGAAAATCTCTCCCTTAACATCATTTGCCTTAGACGAGCAATGCCGAGGTTATCTGCCTCGGCTAACTGCTACTAAATATTAAATATTTTTTTAAACCAGCTTTTTTGCTCAGGATTCACACTTTCACCTGTGGCTTTAGCGAAATCTTTCAGCATTTGTTTTTGTTGTTCATCTAATTTTTGCGGTGTCAAAACTTTAATTTTTACATGTTGATCACCACGGCCTTGCCCTCTAAGATATGGAATGCCTTTATTTTTAAGACGTAAAATTGTACCTGATTGAATCCCTTCAGGGATTTTCATCTTCACTTTTCCATCTAGTGTAGGAACTTCAATTTCATCGCCTAATGAAGCTTGAACAAAGTTAATTGGCACTTCACAAATAACTTCTGTACCTTCACGAGAGAAAATTTTATGTGGTTTTACAAAAATGTATACGTATAAGTCCCCTGCTGGACCACCACGCATACCAGCTTCACCTTCGCCTGAAATTCGAAGTCTAGAGCCATTATCTACACCAGCTGGAATTTTTACGCTGATCTTGCGTTTTGCGCGTTTTTTTCCTTTACCACCACAAGATTTGCATGGAGAGTGGACAATTTTTCCTTCCCCATTACAGCGTTCGCATGTTTTCATATTTACCATTCTGCCAAATGGTGTATTTTGTGCAAATTGCACTTGTCCAGCTCCTTTACATTGCGGACAAGTTTCTGGATGTGTTCCAGGGGCAGCACCACTACCATGACAAACTTCGCACTCTTCAGTTCTTGGTATACTGATTTCAGTTTCCTTACCAAAAGCTGCTTCTTTAAAATCAATTTCTAAATCATAGCGTAAATCAGACCCACGTTCCGGTCCTGGACGACGAGAACCGCCAAATCCACCTTGACCGCCAAAAAACATATCAAAAATATCTCCGAAACCGCCGCCGCTAAAGCCTCCGAATCCACCAAATCCGCCTTGACCACCACCTGCACTGCCATCAAACGCTGCATGACCAAATTGATCGTATTGCGCTCTACGCTCTGCATTTGATAATATTTCATAAGCTTCATTTGCTTCTTTAAACTTTTCTTCTGCTTCTTTGGGATTTTCACGATTCATATCGGGATGATATTTTCTGGCTAGTTTTCTAAACGCTTTTTTGATTTCATCTTCTGATGCCGTTTTCGATACACCAAGCACCTCATAATAATCGCGTTTACTCACTTTACACCATCCTAAACTATCGTTCTGTAGTCATTTGACTCCGACCAAATAAATAAGTCGGAGTCAAATAGCTAATCTACTATCAATTTAATGTAACTTTACTATTATTTCTTTTCATCGTCAACTACTTTGTAGTCTGCATCCATAATATTTTCATCTTTTGGAGCTTGTTGAGCGTCATCCTGTGGATTTTGTCCTGGAGCTGCAGCACCTTCAGCTGCTTGATATGCAGCTGCACTCATTTCGTATAAAGGTTTTGTTAAAGCTTCTGTATCAGCTTTGATTGCGTCAATATCTGTACCTTTTAATGTTTCTTTTAATTTTGTCACAGCAGCCTCAATCTCAGATACTTTAGCTTTATCGGCTTTATCTCCTAAATCTTTAATTGTTTTCTCCGCTTGGTAAATTAAAGAATCTGCATTATTTCTTGTTTCTATTTCTTCTTTACGTTTTTTATCATCTGCAGCATGAACTTCTGCTTCTTTTACCATACGATCAATATCGTCTTTATTCATACCACCGGAAGAAGTAATCGTAATTTTTTGTTCTTTTCCTGTTCCAAGATCTTTTGCAGATACATGAACAATACCATTCGCATCAATATCAAATGTAACTTCAATACGAGGTACTCCTCTTGGAGCTGGTGGAATGTCGGACAATTCAAAGCGCCCAAGTGTTTTATTACCAGCTGCCATTTCACGTTCCCCTTGCAATACATGGATATCAACAGATGGTTGATTATCCGCAGCAGTTGAGAATGTTTGACTCTTAGATGTAGGAATTGTTGTATTTCTTTCAATAATTTTTGTACAAACGCCACCCAATGTTTCAATACCTAAAGAAAGTGGAGTTACATCTAATAGCAATACGTCTTTAACTTCCCCAACAAGTACACCAGCCTGAATAGCAGCACCAATAGCTACACATTCATCAGGATTTACACCACGATGAGGTTCTTTTCCTAAGTTTTTCTTAATCGCCTCTTGAACAGCTGGAATACGGCTGGAACCGCCAACTAAAATAACTTTATCAATTCCACTTGCTGAAATACCCGCATCTTGAAGTGCTTGACGAGTTGGTCCCATGGTAGCTTCAACAAGGCTAGCTGTTAATTCATCAAATTTTGCACGAGTTAATGTTAAATCTAAATGCTTTGGACCTGTCGCATCAGCTGTGATAAACGGTAGATTAATATTGGTAGATAATACACCTGACAATTCAATTTTTGCTTTTTCAGCAGCTTCAATTAAGCGTTGTGCAGACATCTTATCTTGAGATAAATCAATACCAGTTTCTTTTTTGAATTCAGCAACCATCCAATCCATTACACGTTGATCAAAGTCATCACCACCAAGACGGTTGTTACCGTTCGTAGCTTTTACTTCAAATACACCATCACCAAGTTCAAGAATAGATACATCGAAAGTACCGCCACCCAAGTCAAATACTAAAATTGTATGCTCTTCACCTTTATCTAAACCATAAGCAAGTGAAGCAGCTGTTGGTTCATTAATAATACGAAGAACTTCAAGGCCAGCAATTGTACCAGCATCTTTCGTCGCTTGACGTTGGCTATCATTAAAATATGCAGGAACTGTGATAACAGCTTGAGTTACAGTCTCCCCTAAGTAAGCTTCCGCATCAGCCTTTAATTTTTGTAAAATCATTGCTGAAATTTCTTGTGGTGAATATTTTTTATCATCAACAGATACTTTATAATCAGTACCCATATGACGTTTAATAGAACTAAATGTATGGTCTGGATTTGAAACAGCTTGACGTTTTGCTAGTTGACCAACTAAACGTTCGCCCGTTTTCGAGAATCCTACAACAGATGGGGTTAAACGACTTCCTTCTGTATTCGTAATAACGGTAGGTTCTCCACCTTCCATAACTGCAACTACCGAGTTTGTTGTACCTAAGTCAATACCTATTACTTTTGCCATAATCAAAAATCCCCCTTGCAAAATATATCAATTTTTTATTTGAATATTAATTACCTATTACCTTAACCATACTTGGCCTAATTACGCGACCTCGTACACTATAGCCACGTTGCAACTCTTCAGCAATTGTATCATCTTCCTTAGTTTCATCAGCAATACGCATAATAGCTTCATGAAAGTTAGGATCAAACTTTTCACCAACAGCTTTAATCGGTTCTAGACCATTTTTTTCAAGAGTCGCTATAAATTGTTTTAAGATCATATCTACTCCTGCTTTAAAATTTTCTCCATCTGCACTTTCTACCGCCAAAGCTCTTTCAAAATTATCAAGTAAAGGTAGCAATTCTTTTATCAAATTTTGCGATACAATTGCTGATAGCTCTTCTTTTTCCTGACGAGTACGCCGTCTAAAGTTATCAAAATCAGCCTGCATACGTTTTAGTCTGTCAGTACTTTCCTGAACAAGCTTATCTTTTACATCTAATTCTTGTTTTAAACGTGTAACTTCTGCATTTTGTTCTGTTTCTTCTGGTTGAATTTGTTCTGTAGACTCATTTACTTCAGCTTTTTTCGCTAAATTTTCATCTACAGGGTTCTTTATTTCTTCAGCCATTAAAAATTTTCACCTCTTTAAATTATCAGTCAAGTAACTCTCCCTGACCTTTGCATTTCTTTTTTCTTATAATCGTGCCTATTCTTAAAATTGAAATTGCAATTTCACCAGCACTCTTTATAGCATAGTATTTTACTAATGCTGGATCAACTATTCCCTTGGAAATCATATCAGTAATCTTACCATTATCACAATCAACTCCCAATGCTCCATTTTGTTTGTCAAATTGAGCACCGATGACTTCCTCCACTTTTTCTAATGGATGATATCCAGCATTTTTTATTATTTGAGACAATGGAGCCTTTAACGCTTGCACAACGCATTCAACTCCATAGTCAATCATCCCTGCAAATTCCTTTTTACGGCTTTTTAAGTTGCGTGCTAACATAATTTCAGCAGCACCGCCCCCCGCAACATATCCACCTTTTACAGCAGCCTGAACACTTGAAGCAGCATCTTTCGCAATTCGCTCTTTTTCACCAGCAATTTGTTCCGTCGCTGCACCAACTAATATTGCCGCTGTCGGTATTCCTTTGCCGCCAAGAACGCGAACTTGCTGTAATTTTTCATCTTCAATTACAGATTCGGCATAACCTAAATATTTTTCTAACTCACTGAGTGATTTTTTTAACCCAGTTCTTTTTAGCTTGCGGGCACCAACATGCTCTGCTACCCGATTTAGGATTTCGTTTTCCACACGTCTTAATATCATAACGCCTGCATCTGTTAAAACTTCTTCAGCATCAGAATTTACTCCACGGTCAACTAAAACGAATTTAACACCTAAATCAATAATTTTTTGTAAATTCTCTTTAAATTCAGCTTGCTGCTTCATGTATTGCTGAAATCCACTTTCAGTTCCCAAAGCTTCACTGCTCATTGTTTCAATCTCTAAAGCATCATCAATCACTAAAATCTTAACCGATTCTAATGTATGCGGCATCTCAGTATTCATTCGCTTTTGATGAATCAATACGCCACCAAAAACTTCATTTTCTACACCATTTTGCGAATACACGATATCTGACAGTTTAAACTTTGCATCACAAAGCTTATCTTTTCCTATAAGCTTTGCCGCTTTTATGACCATATCCGCAACATCATTATATTTGCGCCCAGCAATTATAGCAATATTGTATAAATATGGATCATCTAAGGAGATCACTTTATGACTACAGCTTTCTATTAACTCTAAGGATGATTGAATTCCATAGGCAATTCCATCAATTAATTTGGCTACAGGAACACCCCGAATAACTTTATCTAAGCCTTCTGAAACTAAACTGCTTGCAACAATCGTCGCTGTCGTCGTTCCATCGCCAACTTTCTCCTGCTGATTTTTAGCGATAGCAATCATCATTTGCGCGGCTGGATGATCTACTTCCATTTGCTCTAAAATCGTCACGCCATCATTCGTAACGATTACACCACCATCACGATCCACAAGCATTGTATCAAGTCCTTTAGGACCAATTGTGCCCTCTACTGCACTTTTTACAGCCCGAATTGCACTTACATTAGTCGTCAACGCCGCTAGTTTGTCTTCAACTTCAGCACTGCTTTCCGCTTGCTTCAACGCCATTAATTATAACCTCCAAAATCATCAGAGTTTCATAATTTCTACACTAGAAATTATTATGTACTATAGGCAATGCCTATAGTTTGTATTGTGTTAATATCTTTTCTAAATTGTTGTGCATAAATTCTAATAGTGACATTACTTTGCCATATTCCATCCTCGTTGGTCCAAGAACAGCAATCGAGCCAATGACTTGCCCCTCTAATTTATACGTTGCACGAATGATACTACAATCCTTAATTCCACTATACTTATTCTCTTGACCAATTGTCACGATAATCCCCTGCTCATTTTCATGAGAGTTTAATAAATCGCATAAGAGCTGCTCCTCTTCAAGCATATTAAGAAGATTTTGCATTTTTTCGACATCACGAAACTCTGGCTGGTTTATTAACTGTGTAGTTCCGCCCATATAAAGGCGTTCCTTTTTTTCAACTGTCAGTGCACGAGCAATCATATCAATCGCACACTCAAATAAATCAGTATCAGCCATAACTTCCGCTTTAATTTTTCTTAATACGGATGGCTTAATAGATTCCAATGAACGACCTGCTAAATGTTTGTTAATAACACCAGCAATCAATTGTAAATCTTCTACTGCCGCACCTTTCGGTATCGTCATCAATTTATTTTCAACGAAACCAGCATCAGTCATAATAACAACAATCACACGTTTTTCATCAAGTGGTAAAAATTGCAGATACCTAAAATTTGCCTGTGATAACTGTGGCGCTAAAACTAAAGAAATATTTTTTGTCAGCCTTGATATAATCTTAGCTGTTTCTTGAAATACTTCTTCAGCACGCTTGGCTTTTGCCTTATACCAGTTACTGATTAAATTCATTTCATTTTCTGTAATAGCCTCAGGAGCTAACAAGTCATCAACATAGAGCCGATACCCTTTTACCGAAGGAATACGCCCAGACGACGTATGAAGCTGTTCCAGATAACCAAGCAATTCTAAATCAGCCATTTCATTGCGAATTGTCGCCGAACTTACCCCCAAGTCATATTTACGGGCAATCGTTCTTGATCCAATAGGCTCTGCGGTGGAAATATAGTCATTAATAATCGCACGAAGAATTTTCTGCTTTCGTTCATCAAGCATCTTCCCACCTCCTATTGTTAGCACTCTACACCAGTGAGTGCTAATGTCTAATTAGAAAATACCACTCATTCGTACGATTGTCAAGGCGTTATTATTTATTTTCTTTAGGAATCTAATAAAAATTCACAAAAAACCTGGTTACCATATTTCATTCCTAAGGAAGTTAAAAAAATTTGTCCATTCAATTCGGATAGTAATTTTTTTCTTTTTAAATTTTCAATAGTATCTCCATACAAATCTTTTAATTCATATCCAAAGGTATCCATAAATTCTCGGCAACTAATTCCCGTTTTTTTTCTTAACCCTAAAAAACAAAACTCTTCCACTTTATCTTTATGACTAAGAAGTTCTTCGTGCGCCACTGCATTACGTTCCCATTTTATTTTTTGTATATATTTTTCAACCTGCTGTTCATTATAAAACCTTTTATTTTGAAAACAAGAATGTGCTGCTGCTCCCAGTCCTATATACGGCAAACACTGCCAATATTTCAAATTATGACGACTTTCAAAACCAGCTTTTGCAAAGTTAGAAATTTCGTAGCGCTCAAATCCAAATGCCGGTAACTGCTTCATTACAAATTCATACATTTTATCTTCCAATGTTTCATCTGGCAAAAAAAGTTTATTTTGTTCTTCTAATTTTGCAAAGACTGTTCCCTCTTCCACTTTTAACCCATACACAGAAATATGCTGAATTGGCAACTTTATAGCCTCTCTAACACTGTATTCCACCTCATCCAGCGTTTGCTTCGGCAACCCATACATCAAATCTAAACTAATATTTTTAAATCCAATACTTGCCGCGTCACAAACAATCTGCCGTGCCTCATCTGCCGTATGAATACGCCCGATTCTTTTTAAAAGAGGATCTTGAAAGCTTTGCACACCAAAACTTATCCTATTTACACCAAATTCATATAGCCTGTATAATCCTTCTCGGTTTATCGTTTGTGGATTTACTTCTATCGTAAATTCGACATCATTTGTTAGCTTAAATTTTTTTTGTATCGTTTGTATCAAATTCGTCAGCAGGTGTATCGGCAATACCGTTGGTGTCCCACCGCCAATATAAACTGTATTTATTGAATAGGCAGATAAAAGACCGCCCTGTAAAGCAATCTCGCTAGACAAGGCGGTTATATATTCATCTTGGAGTCCTTCCTTATTTGCATAGGAAGGAAAATCACAATAAAAACATTTTTGCTGACAAAATGGAATATGCAAATATAAACCTAATTGCATCTTCTCACCTTCATCAATCAATTTTTAAAATAGCCATAAATGCTTCTTGTGGTATTTCCACGCTACCTACAGACTTCATGCGTTTTTTACCCTCTTTTTGCTTTTCAAGCAATTTACGTTTACGTGAAATATCTCCACCATAACATTTTGCCAGTACATCTTTACGCATCGCTTTGACCGTTTCGCGTGCAATTACTTTATTTCCTATTGCCGCCTGAATCGGAATTTCAAACATTTGCTTCGGAATAATCCCTTTTAATTTTTCAGCCAATTGACGTCCTCGATATGCAGCCTTGTCTTTGTGTACAATCACTGACAATGCATCAACAGGTTCACCGTTTAATAAAATGTCCAGTTTCACTAATATAGAAGTCTGGTAATCCGTTAACTCGTAATCAAGTGAAGCATAACCTCTAGTGGAGGATTTTAAGCGATCAAAATAATCGTAAATAATCTCACTTAAAGGAATATGATACGTAATCATTACGCGATCGACATCAAGATATTTCATATCTTTAAATTCGCCACGTTTTTCTTGCGACAATTCCATCACGGCACCAACAAAATCATTAGGAACAATAACTGTTGCTTTAACATACGGCTCATCAATATGATCAATTTCTGTTGCCGGTGGTAGATTCGCTGGATTATCAATTTTAAGCATTTCGCCATTTGTTTTATATACTTGATAAATTACGCTTGGAGCTGTTGTAATGAGCCCTAAATTATATTCGCGTTCCAACCTCTCTTGGATAACATCCATATGAAGCAATCCCAAGAATCCACAACGGAAACCAAAACCTAAAGCAATCGACGTCTCTGGTTCAAACAATAAAGATGCATCATTTAATTGCAGTTTTTCTAACGCATCTTTTAAGTTGTCATAATCAGAGCTATCCATTGGATAAAGACCACAATATACCATAGGGTTTATTCCACGGTAACCCGGTAAAGGCTCTTTTGCGGGTTTTAGTGCATCAGTAATCGTATCACCAACACGAACATCTTTTACATTTTTAATACTTCCTACTACAAATCCAACTTCACCGGTACTAAGTTCACCTATATTCGCTAAAGCGGGACGGAAAATTCCCACTTCAGTAACTTCAAACTCTTTATTGGTCACCATCATTCTAAGTTTCATCCCAGGCTTTATTTTTCCATTCATTACCCGTACATAAGCAATAACACCTTTATATGCATCAAAATGAGAATCAAAAATCAACGCGCTTAGCGGTGCATTTTCATCGCCTGTCGGTGCTGGTACCTTTTCAACTATTGCATCAAGAATCTCTTTGATACCAATACCAGCTTTTGCACTGGCAAGTACAGCCTCAGATGCATCAAGTCCAATCACTTCTTCTATTTCATGTTTTACTTTATCCGGATCTGCACTTGGCAAATCAATTTTATTTACAACAGGGATAATTTCCAAATTATGTTCCAATGCTAAATATACATTGGCTAAAGTTTGTGCTTCAATTCCTTGCGCCGCATCAACAACTAAAAGAGCCCCTTCACAGGCAGCTAAACTACGTGAAACTTCATAAGTAAAATCAACATGTCCTGGTGTATCAATTAAATTAATTTGATATGTTTCTCCATCTTTGCCCACATACTCTAAACGAACTGCTTGTGCTTTAATTGTGATCCCACGTTCTCGTTCTAAATCCATCTGATCTAATACTTGTGCTTCCATTTCTCGTTTTGATAATGTTCCTGTATATTCAATAAGACGATCGGCAATCGTTGATTTTCCATGATCAATATGAGCAATAATAGAAAAATTGCGGATATTTTTTATATTCATTTTTTCCTCCTGTACCTAAAACTGCAAACACTTCTTTAAATTATAGCATCTGCAAGATACCAACTGCAAGTATCACATCTATTCCTCTTAATACGGTTTTACCTTTTCTATAATTTGTTCCATATAGCGATTGCCCTCAAGATAGATATCTAAAGTATTTTCTTCGACTAAATCATAATACTTTTTGGCTTCTTCCTCAATAATTGGTTGATTTAATGTTAACTTATTTAATTGCATTTCAGCTGTTAAAATACCAACACTTACAAAAATAATAAAAATCACCATTCCTAAAACTATTTTTAAATCAAATGTGTTCTTTAACATCAAATCGACCTCAATTATTTGTTTTCTTGAATAATTTCGCTTAGAATATCTCCTAGTAAAAACATTGCTTGTTCGCCTTCCTCCAAACTCGTTTCCTGACTACCAACTTCTAGCAATAAAGCATGCGGATGTAAATGCTGATTATAACGCCAATCAACCAGTTGTATACTTTTTATCAAATCGGGATACTTTGCATCGCATTTAGTTTTTATTAATTTTGCAAAGGCGTAGTTTTCTTCCCAATGTGGTTGCGGTAAATCTGCCTGTCCTTGCGCCACAATAATCATAATTTGAGCTACATTTTTTCCTTGAATTGTCGTTACCACATTTGCCCTTTTATCAGCATCACGATGCACATCAAAAATCATTTCAATAGATGGATTTTCTTTAACAATTCTCGTTACTGTCTCCTCAGATTTACCATACGCTTTCATAAAGCTTGGATAATCATGAATCGTTTTATCATGTAAAGTAACAATATTTTTTTGTGCTAATGCTTGTACCAAAGCATCTCCAACTTCAACAATCTCACCAGTTTGCCCTCCAGGTGCATGAGCCGCCCCAGAACTCGGAATAAATGATTCTGCTGTATGTGTATGATATAAAGCAACAATTGGCTTACCTTTAGGAATTGTTTTTATCTTATCAAAATTCGGCAAAGCTGACGTATTTGAAGCAATCGCCGTCGTTGTCTTCACCGTAGCTAACACTGGAATTTCAGCCCTTATTAAAGATCGAATATCTTGTCTATCAATATTCGTAACAAGTCTTATCATATTAAATACACTTTGTCCCATTCCATTTTCCGATTTAGCCCCGTCTTTATTTACGGTTTCAATTCCAGGGATACCATAAGATAAAACTTCATACCATTTTGTATGTGTAGAGACAAACTGATTTCCATAAGCCGAAGCACTAGCAGGTACAGAATCCTCAATATAGTTTTGATATAATGTAGCAATTAAAAGAAACACTGCAAATACATTTATAAAAATTCGTCGTTTACTGGCCCATAATAGTTTTCGCCTTTGCATCCTAGTCACAAAAACAGCCTCCTACTTAAAGAATCTCTTGTCCATTGACTAACGTGTCATTTAGTTAAACACTATCTGCCAGCCTGTAGATTCCTTCTCTCTTTAGTGCCAAGTAATGCCTTCCACTAAATAGATTTATCATTTTTGTCCACATAAGATATATATGCAAAAGCCATCATAATATAACTAATAATATTCATTAATAAATTACCTAAAATTTCAAATATTGCGAAATGTTTTCTTCATTGATCACAGGATGCAACACTTCATTAATCGCACTAGCAATTATTTTAGAAATATCATCCATTAACCGATCAATTTCTTTTGGAGTCACCATTAAATCCCCCAAACTTTCAGGTAAAATCTGCCTAACAATAACCTGTTGTTCCGTTGGGGACAATTTTTCTAAACTTTTAAAATATCGTGCAAATTCAGCATATTCTTTTAATGTATTTATTGTATCCATGGCAATTGTGGAAGCGTGAATAACTGTTGGAACACCTATTGCAATCACAGGTCTGCCTAATGATTCTTCATTTAATCCAAATCTTTTATTACCAACACCAGACCCTGGATGAATTCCTGTATTAGCAATTTGAATCGTTGTATTAATTCTTTTGCTTGAAGCAGCAGCCAAAGCATCTATTGCTATGATAAGATCAGGTTTAACTTTTTCAACAACACCTTGAATAATTTCTGCCGTTTCCATTCCTGTAATTCCTAAAACACCAGGAGCTATCGCACATACTAAGCATACATCATTTTTTATCTTCTCAGTCAACATATCACCTAAATGACGGGTAACAAATAGTTTCTCTATAGCTTTAGGCCCTAATGCATCAGGCGTTACATGACGATTTCCTAACCCAACAACTAACACAGTTTTATGTTGATTAGCATCTACGATTATTTTTAATTCATCGGCTAATAAACGAGTAATTTTTTCGTGTAAGACTGGTATATTCTCTTTAATTCCCTGTGCTTCTATCGTAATATATTTTCCTTTAGGTTTTCCTAACGCTTTCTCAGCTTCATGATTCGTTACATCTACGCGAGTGATTAAAACATCCTCGTCTGTGCTTGTCACCATTTCCACTCCTGGAATATCATGAGAAATGCGTTTCGAAAGCATTTCTCTCGCCTCAATGGCTAAATCTGTTCTAAAATCTAAAAATTCCTGCATAAAAATCCTCCTTTATAAAAACTTTTCGACATTTTCAAAGTTTTAATTGACCAAATTTAAAAATTTCGCTATACTATTTTTTAGTTTGTGTGTTTATTTAACAAATCATGCTTGCTTTTTAGATAAGTACATGCTAGAATATCTAGGTAAACAAACCCTTAAGGAGGTGAACCACTTGCCAAATATTATTTCATCCGTACGTAGCGTAAAAACTGACGCTGAACGTCGTGCAAAAAACTTCGCTGTGAAATCAGCTGTTAGAACTGCTTCCCGTAAATTAATTGAAGCTGTTGAAGCTGGTAAAGCTGATGAAGCTAAAGCCCTCCTTATTGAAGCTACTAAAACGATTGATAAAGCTGCTGCTAAAGGTGTTTTCCATAAAAATGCTGCTGCTCGCAGAAAATCCCGTTTAGCTCGTAAACTTAACGCTTTAGCTAAATAATTTACATTGTGTAATTAAAAGCCTATTCACTTTAGTGAATAGGCTTTCTTACTTTATCTTTCCTAAAAAATCAATACATATACATATATACTTAATGGCAGACAGAAATATTTCCGTCTGCCATTTTTATTCACTGCACAAATTAATAATAATTCTTTCTAATGCTATACAATCAGCTTGACTGGATTTTAATTGATAATCCACTTCGGCTAAATCTATCAGCACTTGTTGCAGCACTTCCTGCCTAAAAGATCTGCTTTTCTTCATTAATTTTTCCGCAATAAAAGGTACCACACCAAGGCTTTCCGCAATCTGTCTACTCGTAGCGCCTTGTTTTAACAACACATTTACTTGCAATAATTGTCTAGTATGTCGGCTTAACATCGTAATTAATCTCAACGGATGTTCTCCTGCAATTAATTGTTCCTCCAGCAAAACCAATGCTTGCTTTAACTTCTTTTCACTAATTGCATCAAGCATTGCAAAAATAGAAACCTCTGGGATGCTACTAAATACTTTGATTAAATCCTCTTTTTCAATTCGCGTTTTATCAGTATATAACGTTAACTTTTCAAATTCCTGTTCGAGATATCCCAATGAAATTTGTGCCATCACACTAGTTGCTTCTATAAAGTATTCATAAGCTTCACGAGAGAATTCCCGGTGAATCTCATATAATTTATTTTGCAGCCAATCTTTAATATCACGAGCTTTTATCGGCAATGCTTCCACATGTATTCCATGCTTATCAATGGCTTTATAAAGCTTTCTTCGCTTATCTATTTTGTCTACGGTCACCAATAGCAATATGCTATATGTCGGCATATCACTAAATAGCTGTATCAATTTTTCTTCATTTCTATTTGCTTGTTTCTCATTTGCATTTTTTCGCTCTTTAAATAAAGTACTATTACGCACGATAATTAAGTTTTTTTCACTAAAAAACGGCATTGACTCCACTGAATTTACAATTTCATCAACACTTGCTTCAGTGCTTAATATTTGTACCCCATCAGTGTTATTTCCTGGAAATGTTTTTTTTATCACAGCTTTTTCAAACTTATTCGCTAGATATGATTCTTCGCCACTAATTAAATAAAGCGATGAAAGCCCTTTTTTCTTTAAATTTGCGATTGCTTCAAAATAATTCATTATAACTCTCCATATTAATCAATATTAATAGCATACCATAAAATAATAGCAGGTAAACTAAAAAGTCCACCTGCTATTTTTTTATTTTTTTATTTGAAAGCTGCGCTATTAGCTCATCTATTACTATCTCATTAATCCGATTAAATTCTTGTGAATCATTATGATCTACATTCAATTTTTCAGCTTTTTCAATAATTAATTTTTGAAGATTATCTTTAGCAAAAATATTTCCTAACCGTCCCGATCCCTGTTTCGCAACACTATATGTATTTTCAAAATCATTTTTCTTGACTTTATAAATTTCTGTACACACCCTATTAGCTAAATCACTTTTAATGCCATGTTCCTTAACTAATAGCTCTTGAAGCAATACTGAAGCCACAGCTTTGTAATTGTACTTCATTCCCTGATACTTAATAACTGCAATAACAATAACACCTATAATACATATTCCTAATCCCATTACTGTAGTATCCACAAATCTACCTCTTTTCTCATAGTATTGTATCGAAATAATTATACAACATTTTACAACAAGCAACAACCCTAAGTTATAAAATACATTATATATTCCACTACTGTTTTATTGGCATAGACCAGCATCTAAAGCATATAACTAAACTTCTCTGTATTCCACTTAAAATTAAACACTATTTAGAATGTTAAATTTTAATTTATTTTTCTTTTGAACTTTTAGATATCAAGTAAAAAACAGCTGCTCTAAAACTCTCAATTTTTATATGAGAGCTAAGAGCAGCTCAATCTCTAAGTAAGGGGATTAGGGTTCAGATAGAGTAAAAAAACTATCTGAATCAAATCAACTTGATAACTTATACAATTTTACTAAAATCAGCAACTTGATTTACCATATTTGTGATACTGCTTAATAAAGCCAAACGATTTGTTTTGATTGCTTCCTCTTTATCCATAACCATAACGTTGTCAAAGAAGTTATCGATTGGTTCGATTAAATCCATCATTGCATCAATTGCACCAGCATAATCTTTTCCTTCGATTAGACTTTCAACCGCACTATTAACGGATACATATGCTTGATAAAGATTTTTTTCTTCATCTGTAATAAACAATTCTGCTTTTACAATTGCAGCTTCTGCTTTTTTCGCAAGATTTCCCACGCGAACAAAGGCTTGAATTGCTTTTGTCATATCGCGTTTTTCAATTTCAGCAGTCACAGCAATTGCCTTTAAATACACAGCATATATATTATCCATTCCCGTAGCAAGAACTGCATCAATAATATCATAACGAATATTTTCATCCGTTAATACATTTTTGATTCGTAACCGGAAGAACTCTTGAACATCCGCAATTAATTTATCTCGTTTTTCTATATCAGCAATCGATAATAAATTCATAGCTTCTTCAACAAGCCCCGCTAAAGAGATATCATATTTACCATCAATCAAAATATTTACAATTCCTAATGCTTGCCGACGTAATGCATACGGATCTTGAGAACCGGTTGGAATCAATCCGCGGCTGAACGTTGCCACAATATTGTCAATTTTATCCGCAATACTAATAAATTGACCAGCTACGCTTGCAGGCAATTCATCGCCAGCAAAACGGGGCAAATAATGTTCATAAATCGCTTGTGATACTTCTTTAGTTTCACCGTTTAATAACGCATATTCTCTACCCATAATGCCTTGTAATTCCGTGAATTCACAGACCATACCTGTAACTAAATCCGTTTTTGCTAATTTCGCACCACGTTCAATCGTTACTAGTGCAGATTGATCCACACCTGTATGTTTGACAAGAAAAGCAGATAATTTAGCTAAGCGTTCAGCTTTATCATAAATCGTTCCAAGACCTTCTTGGAACACTATTGTCTTTAATTTTTCCAGTCGATCAATCAACTTAACTTTGCAATCTTCTTCAAAGAAAAATTGTGCGTCAGCAAGTCTAGCTCTAAGTACACGCTCATTCCCATGTTGTACAATTTCTAAATGTTCTTTTCCACCATTTCTTACGGTAATAAACATCGGCATAAGAGATCCATCCGCTGCTTTCACAGGGAAGTAACGTTGATGTTCACGCATCGGTGTGATTACTGTTTCAGGTGGCAATTTTAAATATTTATCCTCAAAATTACCACATAAAGCTGTTGGATATTCAACTAAGAAAACAACTTCTTCTAATAAATCTTCGGAAATTTCAGCATTTCCGCCTTTACTTTCTGCCAATTCCAGAATTTGTTTTTGAATCATATCACGACGTTTATCTTGATCAACAATTACAAATTCTTTTTCTAATGTTTCCACATAAGAATCTGCATTTTTGATTACAATATCTCCTTTGCTAAGGAAACGATGCCCACGAGATACATTACCAGTTTTTACTTCCGCAACTGAAAAGTCAACAACCTCATTGCCAAATAGTGCAACAATCCATTTGATTGGACGAACAAACTTCATATCTAAGTTAGCCCAGCGCATATTTTTCGGAAAGTTTAAGCTATGAATAATCTCTGGTAAAACAGTTGCCATCATCCCTGAAGTTTCTTGTCCAACTTCATGTACCATCGCATAAACATAACCATCTTTGACAACTAAATCTTTGACATCAACTTTTTGTCCTCTAGCAAAACCCATACCAGCCTTTGTCGGATTTCCTTCCGCATCAAAAGCAACCTTTATTGACGGCCCTTTGTTTTCACTTGAGATGTCTTCTTGCTTATCTGCAACATTTTTTACAATCAAAGCAATCCGACGAGGCGTTCCATAAGCTTGCACTTCATCAAACACAATACGAAGTTCTGCAAATTTATTTTTTGCTATTGTTTCTATTTGATTTAAAATTCCTGTCATAAATCTTGCGGGAATTTCTTCTGTACCAATTTCTAATAATAAATCTTTACTCACTTGCTTTACCTCCTTTTAACAAAGGATAACCTAACTCTTCACGTTGTTTTAGATATCCCTGCGCACATAATCTAGCCATATTACGAACTCTACCGATAAACGCTGTACGTTCGCTTACGCTAATCGCTCCACGTGCGTCTAGAAGGTTAAATGTATGTGAGCATTTCAATACATAATCATAAGCTGGTAATACAAAACCCGCTTCAATAACACGAATTGCTTCTTTTTCATATTTATCAAATAACTCAAATAATAAATCAGTGTCAGCAAGCTCAAAATTATAAGTAGATTGCTCTACTTCATTACGATGGAATACATCTCCATAAGCAACACCATTTACCCATTCTAAATCGTATACATTTTCTTTTCCTTGAATATACATAGCAAGACGTTCCAAGCCGTATGTAATTTCCACAGATACTGGTTTTACATCTACGCTACCTACTTGTTGAAAATACGTAAATTGAGTAATTTCCATACCATCAAGCCAAACTTCCCAACCAAGTCCCCATGCACCAAGCGTCGGAGATTCCCAGTTATCTTCAACAAAGCGAATATCATGTTCTTCTGGTTTGATTCCAAGCTTTCTAAGACTTTCTAAATATAATTCTTGAATATTATCTGGTGATGGTTTCATAATGACTTGGAATTGATGATGTTGAAATAAACGATTCGGATTTTCTCCATAACGTCCATCCGCTGGACGACGAGAAGGCTCTACATAGGCAACATGCCAAGGCTCAGGCCCTAATGCACGCAAAAATGTAGAAGGGTTCATCGTCCCTGCACCTTTTTCCACATCGTATGGTTGCGATAAAATACAATTTTGCTTCGCCCAAAAATTTTGTAAAGTCAGGATAATGTCCTGAAATGTCATAAGAAAAATTCCTCCTTTAAATTAAAGCCTCGTTTTGACCTTTGCTACAAAAACAAAAATCTCGTCCCTGTAACATACATTGTTACAGGGACGAGATATACATTCCCGCGGTTCCACCCTGATTGGCATATTGCCCACCTTATAAATATTGTGAGGTTTACTCGCTTGCGCTTTCCTCTCACGGCTTGGGAACGCCTTCACCTAAATTGTCAAGCTTTCACTATCCTCGACTCGCTAAGATTAGGATACTACTTTCCTTCATTGCCTTCATCAAAACTAAGACTAAATCTACTATATACCCATTGAGTTTAACAAATTGCACATACTTTGTCAATTCTTAACCCTATGTATGAACTTTTGGCAACTCTGCCAACTGCTGAATAAATTCAAGTGATTTTAACGGCTTTTCCAGAATAAAATGCAAATAATCAATCAATAATTTCTCCACTTGCATTAGTACCGCTCCAGACACACTAAAAGATTGTGGCTCTTCCCAATTTAAAGCTAATAGCTGGTTGATAAAGTCACGCATTTTTAACGAAAAAGAAATCTGTGGCAATTCCTTACATGCTTCACATACGATACCACCCTTACTCAATGAAAAAAATGAATCAGTTGCTATATGCTTTCCACATACCACACATTGTTCGTAATTCGGCTGGTAGCCTGTATATTCTAAAATCCGATATCCTGCTGCTAAGGCAACTAATCGAGGATTTCGTTTAGAAAACAATTGAAAAGCATTAAGTAGTAAATCATAAATATGCGGCTCCGGATGACGCTCTGGACAAACTTCATTTACCACTTCCGTCAAGAAAGCCGCATATGCCATACAATCTAAATTTTCCCTTAGCTGCTTAAACGTTTGCTTAGTTTCACATTGTTTTATTGTATCTAAACTATTGCCCCCCATCACCTGCAATTGCAGATGACTAAATACTTGCATGCCACCTGCAAGCGGACTTCTTGGTCGACGGCAACCATAAGCAACAGCTGCTATTTTCCCGAATTCTTTTGAAAAAAAATTTACCATTTTATCTGCTTCACCCCAATTGCGAACAGATAAAATCAAAGCTTCAGTTGCATATTGCGCCATTTTTACCTCAACCCATAAAACTAATTACTTATTTGGTATTTGTTCTAAATCATCTTTTTCTTTAGGCTGGTTATCAGCGAAATTAGTTGCACAATTCCGATACATTAAATACGCTTCTATTTGTCCAGTATTTTGAAAAATATCCCACATGACATTTCTAAGTAACACTAAACAACACCCCCGCCAAAGTTTATAGTTTTTCTCTCTCTCTCTACTACTCTACCAACGGAAACAAATTTAAAATTCGCCTAAACAAAGCGCCTATGAAAAATTATGATTCTATAAATCCCTACTAATAGCATAGCCTATTTTGATAAAAATATAAAGAGGATTTTAGCAAAAATTTTCCCAATTTCCATACAAAAATCTCCTATAAGTATAAAAGACGAATATTCATGAAAAGTACTTTGCATTTTTAATCGCATCTTTTATATATTGATTATAATTACCTGTATTACTAATATTTTCCATTTCTTTTATTGGCATTACCGAACCGGCTGTTAAAGTGTATTGTAATGCACTTTCTACACTTACATCAAGATAGATGACATCCTTTTTAGGAATAAGAATATTGCTTCCTGATGTTACATTTAAGCTCCAAGGAATAAATACGCATACATATTCATCATCAAGTTTCTCTGTAATTGCTTCAGATAAATCTGCCATAATAAAACCAACAGCTTTTACTCCTTGATGCGGATACGGAACAAGCACTGCCTGTTTAAATAAATTCTTTGATTCAAAAACAGCACTGGATAGATGCTTAACACTATTATAAATAAATTTCACAAACGGAATCTTACCAACAATAAATTCACCAAAATGAATAAATTGCTTCATAATCCAGCATGAAGACAACCATCCAATACATAAAATAAGACCTATAACTGTAACAAAGCCAATGCCAGGCACATCAATTGGGATATATTTTCCCAAGACACCTTCTGTAAATTGAAAAACTTCAACAATAACTAAAATTGTAATTGCAATTGGTACGATTACTAATAATCCATTAATAAAATATCGCGATAAAAATTTCATTTATTCTTCTCGTCCTCCTATACGATCATTCTACCATAAGGAAATTCAGATAGCAAAAAGAAAAGGGTGGCAATATCGCCGCCCTTTATTCATATCCTAAACCACGTAATATCCCATCACGATTACGCCAATCTTTTTTCACTTTCACCCATAAATCAAGATATACTTTCGACCCTAACAGATGCTCAATATCAGTTCTGGCAAGAGCCCCAATTTCTTTTAGTAATGCACCACGTGCTCCAATAACAATTCCCTTTTGAGAATCACGTTCAACATAAATCGTCGCCCGAATATAAACATCATCGTTTTCACGTCGTGACATTTCCTCTAAATCTACAGCTATTGCATGTGGAATTTCTTCACGAGTCAAATGTAATACTTTCTCGCGAATAAGTTCTGCTGCTATTAAACGTTCTGGCTGATCCGTAACCATATCATTTGGATAGTATTGCGGGCCTTCTTCTAAATGTTTTTTTATTTCATCCACTAAATAGTCTAAATTTGTATTTTGCTTAGCTGAAATTGGTACAACACCAATAAAATTATACCGATCTGCATATCGAGAAATCGTTGGCAAAATTTGTTGTTTATCTATTTTATCTATTTTGTTCACAACAAGCACAACAGGCTTTTTGGTATTTCTTAATCTTTCCAAAATATACATTTCACCTGCACCTAAATCTTCACTTGCATCCACAACAAATAAAATAACGTCTACTTCTTTTAATGTATTTTCCGCCGCACTCACCATATATTCCCCTAGTTTATGTTTAGGTTTATGAATCCCAGGTGTATCTATAAAAATAATTTGCGCATCTGGCTGTGAAAGTACACAAAGAATTTTATTTCTCGTCGTTTGTGGCTTATCTGACATAATTGCAATTTTCTGCCCAATCAAACTATTAATCAATGTAGATTTTCCTACATTCGGTCTTCCTATTACTGCAACAAATCCTGATTTGTAACCTTTTTCCATAACTCTCTCTCCTTGAACTTCTTGATAAAAAAAACATTTCGAATATTTTTAAATCAATTCTTAATTTATTAAATTATTTACGTGGTATTCCTAATTCTCCCAACACATACTCTTCTTCTTTTCTCATTTCAATTCTATCTTCTTCTTCAATATGGTCATACCCTAGCAAATGCATCATACCATGCACTGTAAGAAAAGCTAATTCCCGCTCTAAACTATGTCCATATTCCTCAGCTTGCATTTGTGCTGTTTCAACTGAAATAATAATGTCACCAATTAAATTAACTGAAGGACCATCGACAATCTCAGGCTCTTCTCCCTCATTTAATGCAAAAGATAATACATCTGTCGAACATTCTTTATTTCTATATTTTGTATTTAATTCTTTGATATACTCATTGTCCGTTAAAGTAACTCCAACTTCCGCATCTTCTTCAAGTCCGTATAATTCTGCAACTTTATTTAAGACTTTCTTCACGATTTTCTCCATCGCTACCGTCACTTGAACTTCCTGCGGAAAGTTCTCTAATACTATTTCCATCTTTATCTTTTTTCCTTTCTATCTCCTTAACACTATCCGGATACTCTATTCTAGAATGAAACATACCTGATAAAATTCTAATATATACATCACCAATTATCGTTAAATTCTTTAATGTCAAATCACACTCATCAAATTGTCCATCATTTAAACGCTCGCGGATTACTTTTCGTACCATTGCTTCTACTCTACTTACATTCGGTTTACCAATAGATCGAACAGCTGCCTCACAAGCATCAGCAATCATAATAAGGGCGGCTTCCTTCGTCTGCGGCTTTGGCCCTTCATAACGGAAATCCTTTTCCAACACACACTCGCCATGCTCCGTCTCAGATGCTTTTTTATAAAAAAATGATGCTAGCAATGTTCCATGATGCTGTGCTACTATATCAGAAATTACTTTGGGTAGCTTATATTCATGACATAAATCTAGTCCATCTTTAACATGCGAAGTAATAATCAACGTACTTAAAGTAGGCGATAATTTGCTATGCGGATTATCCACACCAAATTGATTTTCCACAAAAAAATAAGGTCTTTTTATTTTTCCTATATCATGATAATATGCTCCAACTCGTACAACCACAGGATCTGCACCAATTTTATCAGCCGCAGCCTCTGCTAAATTTCCGATCAAAACACTGTGATGATATGTACCTGGAGCTTCCAATAGCAGCCTTTGCATCAACGGTTGATTAGATTGCCCAAGTTCTAAAAGTTTAATCGGCGTTGTTATACTAAAAGCATGCTCTAGATAAGGCAATAACCCAGTTGTAATAATCGCTGCAGCAAGCCCACCAATCGCACCAGTAATACCTTGAGTTAATAATTGATAATCATCAATTTGCATTAACATTCCCATTGAATAGATAATAATAAAATTCGCAGCACCAATCAAAAGTCCTGTTTTTGTTAGGCTATATCCATGTGCCATTTTCGTTACACTATATACTCCTGCCATACTTCCAGCTAAAGTAAAAGCTACAGCGCGCAAATCATATTCGACAATTATACCATAAAGCATCGCTAAAACTACACTTACAATCAGCCCAACTCTAGGATTAACCAAGATAGCTGCCAATAAAGCTCCAGCAGCCACTGGTCCAGCTAGATAATAAGAATAATAAGCAAGTTTACCTAAAGATAATGCAATTAATATAATAAGCGCAAGTAAAATTATTTTTTTATCATCTCTATATACATTTTTCTCTAACTTATATAAATAAGCAGCTATAATTGCCACAACAATTAAAATAAAAATCAGCAATCCTACAAATCGACTAACGCTAACTTGCCCACGATATAAGCCAACTTTCTCCATCATGACGATTTGTTGATTTGTAATTACGTCCCCATGTCTTGCAAGAACTTGTCCCTTGCGAATAGTTTCGCGCACGGGCTCAACATTTGCAATCGCAGCTTGCTTTCTATTCTCAGTTTCTTTTTCATTTAAAATCATATTGGGCTTTAATGTATTTTTTAGTAAATCTTCAGCAGCCTCTTTCTCCTCTTGATTCAAAGGAGCAGATTCTAAATCAATTGCTAAATGTTTCTTTACTAAACTAATTTCATCTGCATGAATCCCTCGTTGTAGATATTTGCGTAAAAAGGTAATCGTACTCACTCTTACATTTTCCACGCTATTCATGTCTGCATAAATTAAAAAATTTACAGTATTCTTGTTAACTCCTATACTAATAGCATCCGATAAAGCTTTATGCTTTAAAACTGCTTGTTCATCCGGAAGCATCGTAGAAAAATCTTTTGTATTTACGACATTTTGCAAAGCATTGAAAATTCCATTTACTTGATCTTCTGATTTTAGAAGTACAGCAACATCCATATCATAGACATCAGCAACACCTTCTAGAACTTCTGATTCGAGCTTCTTGGTCTTTTCTTCGTTTACATAGGATACCGTACGCGGTGCAATAATATCTCGATCGCTTACCGCTCCTTCTTCAACAGCGATTCTTTCCGGGATAACATCTGCAACAACAATAACTAATACTAAGAATAAAAAAGCACCTGCTAGCCAAATACGTTTAAGCATTGGATAAGAATGTAAATCCCCTAATTTATATAGAATCCATTTGAAAGGTTCTTTTATATTCACATCTCCACCGCCTTATTGCTGCGTTTCCTATCTTCTTGCATATTGATCATATGCTCTTATAATCCTTGCAACAACCTCATGCCGAATAACATCACTATCATCTAACACAACACTTCTGATTCCCTTTACATCCTTTAAAACCTCTTGCGCCTCAGCAAGACCAGATGTGATGTGCTGAGGTAAATCTACCTGTGATAAATCACCAGTGACAACAATTTTCGAACCAAATCCCAGACGAGTTAAAAACATTTTCATTTGCGCAGGCGTCGTATTTTGCGCTTCATCTAAAATAATAAATGCATTTTCTAATGTTCTGCCTCGCATATAAGCCAAAGGAGCAACTTCAATTATGCCTTTTGCCAGAAATTTTTGAAAAGTCTCATTACCTAAAATATCATTTAATGCATCATAGATAGGCCTTAAATACGGATCTACTTTCTCTTGCAAATCGCCTGGTAAAAAGCCTAGCTTTTCTCCAGCTTCTACCGCTGGACGCGTTAATATAATTTTCTCAACTGTTTTATTCTTAAGCGCAGAAACTGCCATTGCAACTGCTAAATATGTCTTGCCTGTTCCCGCAGGTCCAATTCCAAAAGTAATCTCATTTTGTTTAATTGCACTTAAGTATACTTTTTGTCCTAATGTTTTAGGCCTGACCTGCCGTCCTTTTGCCGTGATTAGAATACTTTCATTGAATAAATTATGCAGACTATCTTCTTTTCCTTGTAGTACTAAATCAATACTATATCTTACCTCATGCATTGTAAGCGCATGCCCCTGGCTAATCAAAAACATTAGCTCTTGAAATATTTTTTCAACTTTACTTACTTCATCTTCCTCACCGCGAATCACGATTTCATCACCACGACTCGTTATCTGACAAGAAAATTTTTTGCAAAATAAATCTATATATTCATCATTTCGGCCTAACAGTGCCAATGCCATCTTTTTTTCTTGAAATGTAATTTTTTTTTCTAAAATCCCCTGCAAAAAAGCAGCCTCCTATCAACTATGATTACTATGCTTACTAATCTCTTCTTCTGTAATAAACGTAATCTCTACTTCAATCCCATCTTCTATATCCGTTACTTTCACTTCATTATCAATTAACAAAGCATCCTCGGGAATTGAATTTTTGCTCATATTTAAAGCTTCTTTTATCGCTTGTTGTTTGGCTTGATCTATTGATAAGTTTTGCCGATAAGCAATTAACTCATCATAAATATCTATAATAAATTCGACAGCAAAGCCACTATTCCTCCACCATGGAATTTTTTTAACAATTTCTTCTTTTTCAAAAGCTCCAAAAGAGTTTTCATTAAATACTTTAAGAGAATAAAAAAAATCTCCCCATTTCACTGCAAATGAAAAATCCTTTTCCCCGCTCTTTTCATATAAAACTTTACTAAAATCCGCTTTTCCATGCCCATGATAAGATAGTTTTGCTTTTACGATACCTTTTGCTTTCATAGTATCGTTGTCTGTATGTATATTATTATACGATTCAGCACCTTTTATTAATAAATCCCCTTCTTTTACTATATCACCAACTTTGACCATAGGAACCCCTTGAAAAACTATGCATTCTGTGATGACTCCATCTTTACTAGCAATTAAATCATATGAATTCATCTCTTCTACAATCGGCATTACTTTCTCAACGACCTCAATATCAACTTTTGTTCCCTTTGTATTTATACCTACCCACGCCAGCTCAGGAAACCGAATTAATAATTCTCTTTCAATTGACTTACTTGAAAAGTCATCACTATGGGCACCACGTTTCAATCCATACTCTTTTGCAATCTCTAAAATTTGTTCATCACTTACAGCTTTTGTTCCTGTAACTTCAATAAACCAAATATAATTTGACAAAATATATAGACAAACAAAAAAAAGGCATGCACCAATCATCATCACTTTACGCTTTTTCCAGCGTTTAATTAAAAAAGGCAGTCCAAAATGCTTTAATACCACAATCTTAACACCGCTCTTTTTTACAATTGGTCTTAATTTAAAAAAATCTTCTACACAAAGCCATGCAACTAATCCATCTTCCGTATGACGAACGCCCCATAAATAAACATTATCGTTCATACAAAAATTCATGAATTTTTCTACATATCCATTTTTCACCTTTATACACACAGACCCTTTCCGATAATTCATCAGCCTATGTATCATAATGAATTTCACCAACCTTGCCTTCTACTAAAATCTGTTCTAATTGCAAATTTCCTAGGACAAGATGCGTGCCTTTTATCACTAAAATTCCATCAACTAAATTAAGTCTTATATATGTAGGCGTATATTCAATAATCCCTCGATGATTTTCAATAAGTAATTGTTTATTTCCCAGCATCGTTAAACGAGATAAATCGCCCATAACATCTTCAGGTATCTCAAATGCTTTAACCAGCTTTCGTAAATTATTTCGCCGCATAACACATACACCTGCCTTTACAGATAATCCTATGCCTTCAAAATAAAAAACATACCAACATACTTAATGAACAAAATATGGTGCACAGTAAAAATCTTCACTGTACACCATACATATCAATGACTTAAGTGTTCTAGATAATCTTCATATTTATAAACCTTTACTGGTGCCGCAAACCTCATATAGTTTGTAGCAGCAATCATTTCTCCGCAATCAAGATTTTTAATTTCGTTGCGTTGCTTTAGAATATCCTTTCGACTCATGGACTCTAATTTGCTTCTATCTGCTTTTGATGCAAGACCCAAAATAAATAAAGTATTTAATTGTGATAAAACTTGATCTGCTAACAATCTAGGCTGCTGATCAATCACGCACATTCCTAAATTAAATTTTCGCGCTTCACTCACAAGCTGTGCAAAAATATTATTATTTGCATGTGATTTTTTCCCTAAAAATCTATGCGCTTCTTCTAATACAATCAATACAGTTTTTGTTTTTTCTCGCTCAACTTCTGTTTTACATGTATAGTAATGCAATAAAGCTTGCGATAATAATGTTGATAATGCATATTCTCCTAAATTCGATATTTCCTTCATTTCAACTAAAACGATATTTCCTGTTTCTAATTTATTGATAATTTCCTTTAAAACATCTTCTTCATAACCATTAATATTTAATTCTTGTTTTAAATTCCAACAAATACTTTTAATTTTACTAATTGTTCTCGACTGAAATTTCTGTCCAGTTTCCTCTTTTAGCGCTTCAATAATATCTTCCACTTCATAATTCAAAATATATTCTAACCATTTGTCTTGCCATACTGTACTTAATTTAAAAAGAGCATCCAGTTGTGGTTCAGTAAAATTCGCACAGGATACGATAGCTTCAATACTAAGCTGTGAATAATCAAGTTTTAATTGCTTTGCATACCCATTGCTCTCAGCTGTATGATAAATAAAAACTTTTTCCTTTGCCCTTGGATGCTGAATCAAGGCATTATGATATTCATTATGCACATCAAAAATCAATACACCGTAGTTCCCATTTGTTGCGATCGAACCAGCTAAAACCTTTACTAAATTACTTTTTCCAGATCCCGTTGTTCCAAATACGCCAATATGTTCTCCAATCGTTTTATTTCCATAAATACCAACAGGTAAATCCATAATAGCTCTGCCACTTTTTAATAATCCAATCTCTAAATCACCTTTTAATTCCGCAAGCAATATTGCATCTTCTTTTCTTAAGGCACGAACTTCACAGAAAAAATCGGGGCAAGTCTTTGGATTAAACAAGTCACCATTTGCATTAGCGTAACACAGTTGCTCTGCCATACCAACTTTAACGGTATGATTTCCGCCAAGATAAAAATCTAATTCCTCTTGATTTTCTGCCTTGCCTTCACCATCAAGCTTGCTCATCAAGTAACCAACACCTTTTAAATCTGACCAGCGCGACTTTACCTTAAAGTCATACACTCTAATATAGAAAATATCGTCATTCTTACCTTCAACCGCTAAAATATCACCAAAGTCAACATCCTCATCCGGTGCAACAACAAATTCTACATAAGTTCCCTTTGCCAAAGTCAACCTACCTTTATAATCTTGCATTATGCACCACCCTTTCGTAAAAATTTCTACAAAATTCTATCGAATATTTCATATTTTGCGCAAAATAAAAAATAAAATCCACGATTTCTATATTGAAAAATATAGAAATCGTGGATTTTAAAAAACCTCCAATCACAGCTGAACTGTGTCTGGAGGTTTTTTAACCGTTATTTTGAATGTTTTTTCCGTACAAAAATCTACTTAATCGTGGTTTTTCTTTGTTGCGTTCACACATCAATAACATAATGTTCTATGCACTTAGAACATTAACAGCAATAATTTTACTACTATTTTTTGCATCACTTGCAATATCATAAAAAACTTTTTGACCTTCGGCTAAAGATTTAAAGCCTTCTGTTATGATTGCTGAAAAATGTACAAATATATTTTTATTATCGGTATCATTTACAATAACACCAAACCCTTGCTCTGGGCAAAACCATCTTACTGTACCTTTATTCATAAAAAGAACCTCCTAATTTTTTCAATTATTCATTCCGTATATAAAAAAACACATATACTCGCCAGCGATTGAATGATCAACAACTGACAAATATATGTGAGTTAAATTGCTACATCTGAATATTTTTATATATTACCACACGAATCCATGGATGTCAAGCTCTTAATAATTTATTGCCCCAACTTTATACCATAGTATTGTAATTTTTATTTATCACACAAAATTGCTACACCACTTACATCTTTTAAGTCAGTGATTTCATATCCCGAATTCACATCAGTATAAGCACCGTCTTGATAAGCAAGTACTATGTAACGCCCTTTTACGCCGCCACCGAAATTTCTAACGATAATATCCCTATAACCATTTGTCATGCTTTCACTAATAACGATTGGAACATTAACCAAAGTAAATTTTTGTTTGATTGATAATCTGTGTCTTTTTTCCTCTAAAATAAAGGCTGTACTTCCTCCTGAGCCACTAGTATAAGGGCCAACTACTAAAACAAAAATTTCATTATCGCCATCATTATTTAAATCGATATAGTTATAGTAAAAATCTGTTTTTCTCATTATAGAAGGTGGTATATCCAATTCTTTTTTTATTAAATTTTCCATGCGAACATTACGGTTATATTCTGAGTCCATACATTTGATAAACGTATTGTTCCCATTATCAAAATAATGATGATAAGAATAAAAACCATTTGCATAAACATCATGGTTAATAAAATTTGATTGCATCATAAATATGGCTATAATAAAAAACAATATCTTTTTTAACATAAAATCTCCTGCTTTCTCCACTTTACTAACCAAAATTCGCGATAACAATAAAAAAACCTCTACCGTAAATAAAATGTTTTTTAACTTCATATTTTTCTACATACAAAAAGGGAATTACATTTTTATTCGTGTAATTCCCTTTAATCTAAACTCTATTTTTATTCGTTTCCATACTTCATAACCAAATTCTCTAGCTCTGCAAAAGTTAATGGTGTAGGAACATTTAATTCGTTATTATCGGTAATTTTTTTTGCGAGATTGCGATAGACATCTGCTTGTGCAGAATCTGGTGCCCACTCAATCACCGTCTGACGATTTACCTCAGCTTGATTTACAGATCTATCACGCGGAATAAATTGAATTAACCGCGTATTCAATCTTTGTGCGAACTCTTCTAATAATTCTTTTTCCTGCATTACATTGCGACTATTTCCGATAATTCCGCCCAATCTGACCTTCCCACGCGCAGCAAATTTTTGAATTCCTTTAGCGATATTATTTGCTGCATAAAGAGACATCAATTCCCCCGAGGATACAATGTAAATATCCGTTGCATAGCCTTCACGAATCGGTACTGCGAAACCGCCACAAACAACATCACCCAAAACATCGTATAAAATGATATCCTCTTCCTCAAGTGTTGATAACGACCTAAGCAAATCAAGTGCAACGATAATCCCTCTTCCTGCGCAGCCAACTCCAGGTTCAGGACCGCCTGCCTCAATGCACTTAATTCCATGAAATCCTGTGTGGATGATATCTTCTGCCGCGACTTCTCCCGTTTCACTATCTCTTACCGCATCCAAAACAGTTTGCTTACAAATATGTCCTAATAAAAGACGCGTGGAGTCATTTTTCGGATCGCAGCCAATCTGGCATACTTTTTTTCCCATTTCACTAAAAGCTGCTGAAACATTCGATGCTGTCGTAGATTTCCCGATTCCACCTTTTCCGTAAAATGCAATTTTCTTCATTTTCTTCTCCCCAATATAATCAAAGTCTATCCCGCTGTAATATTGCGAACGATATGTACAATATTTTCCTGTGATAATTGTTTTAAACTAAAATATGTTGCGCCCATTTCACGAGCAAGATTTTTAGCGATACCTAATTTTATAAAATCAGTTTCTGTATCTATCACTACCGATGTTACATTGGATTCACGCAATCGCTCAGCCGTACGCATCGCTTCTTTTACTGCATCTTCACCTGCATTTGCTCTGCCATCAGTAAGCAATACGAGCACCGGCTCTTGTTCCTTATCTTTTTTATTCATTGCAGTCAGTGTCATCAAGGCCGTATCAAGCCCTTCTGCCAAAGGTGTTTTTCCACCTGTCGGCATTTGTTGTAGACACTTTTGCGCTAAATCAACACTGCGTGTAATCGGCAAAAGCACCTCCGCTTTATCACGACGAAATGCAATCATGCCCACTTTATCACGTTTTTGATACGCTTCTTGCAGCATATAAAAAATTGCACCTTTTACGGCTTTCATCCGCGTTCTCGCCCCCATTGAGCCGCTGGCATCAACAAGAAATAGAAAAGTATTGCCAATGCGTTTTTCACGAACTTTTTGTCTAAGGTCTTCCTGCTGAATATTTAATGCGCAGCCATTCTTACTGCGCATCCGTTGAAATGGTGCGGCGGCGCGAATCGTTGCATCAAACGCCAAGTCCTCAATCTTGCCTTTTGGCATTGACGCCCTAACGTATCGCCCTTGTTTTAAATCAGTTCGCGTAGTGCTGCGCTTGCCACTGCCACGGCGAATCGTACGATCTTTGCCCATATCTAGCATCATCTTTGGTAATTGAAAAGTTTTATCAATTTCAGCTGTTTGCTCTTCTGGCGCTAGCTGATTTTCCGAATTGTCTGGTGTTTCCTCTGTTTTATCATCTTCTTGCTCAGATTCACTTTCATCATCGTCCTCTTGCCCATCCTCGTCTGCCGACGGTGGTGGTAATTCAGATTCTTCCTGCTCATCATTATTTTCCGTATCATTATTCTCTTCTTGTTCGTTTTGTTCTTGCTCTTCCTGCTCCTGGGGTTGCTGCTGAGGAAGCTGACGCATTCGATGTACCAAAACAAACATCGCTGCTTCATCCATATCCTTAGGCAAGATATACAACCGTTCTTCAAGTGCCGCAATCGCTTTTGCTGCTTCTAATAAATAGATTTCCGCTCGATGACCTGCGCAAAATGATTTTGCACACATTTGCGCTGCTAACTGCATCATCGCTTCTGATACTTCAATTTGCGAAACAATTGCTTTTGCTTTTTTTATTTTCTCTGCTAAGGTTTCTATCTCTGTCGCATAACGAGCTTTAAACATTTGACGGTTTTTCTCAAAATCTAAAAGCAATTTTACAATCTGAACCCGTTCTTCAACCTCTATTGCATTTGTCGTTTCCGCATACATGCCAAAGCGATCTAAAATTTGCGCAGACAACGTGCCTTCTTCCGGATTCATTGTTCCAATTACGATATAATTTGCTTCATGCGAAAACGAAATTCCTTCGCGTTCAATTCGATTTATCCCTGCAATATTGGTATCTAAAATCGCCGTTAACAATTCACTGCGCAGTAAATTTACTTCATCAATATAAAGAATATTGTTATTTGCTTTCGCCAGAATTCCCGGTAAAAATTTTCTTTTCCCCTCTTGTATGGCATATTCCAGATCAATATTACCAAACAACATATCTTCCGTAGCATTGAGCGGTAAATCTACACATCGCTTATCACCACTGACTTCACGTATCGAACGTACAAGTGTCGATTTTGCCGTGCCCTTTGGTCCGCCAATTAATATTCCACCCGCTTTTGGATTAACCAGAGCAATCATGAGTCCTTTTTTAACCTGCTCTTGCCCAACAATTGCCGCAAACGGATATGCAGATGGTATCATCATCTTTCTTTCCTCCCACAAAACCATTTACTCTGCAAGTAAAGCTTCAACTTTATCCCAATCCAAGGCACCTTCTTCAAATGGACGACGGCGCATTCTATGCGGCAATACCAATTTTGCCGCATTTTTTATATCTTCAAGTAAGACTTCTTCTCTACCATCAAAAGCAGCCAAAGTCATCGCTGTTTTAATCGTTGTAATATCACTGCGATGGCCATCGACGCCTAATTCTATCGCCATTTTAGCAACTGCAACTAAAAGTTCATCAGAAATCGTTACGTTTGTCAAAATTTTTCTTGCTTGAATAATTTTTGTTGCTAAAGCTTCTTGCTCCTCTTGACAATCTGCAATAAAAGTTTCCGGGTCAGCTTCATAAGCAAGACGTCTTTTGATGACTTCCACCCTTTTTTCCGGTTCATGTTCACCAGTAACAACTACAGATAGTCCAAATCGATCTAGCAATTGCGGACGAATATCGCCTTCTTCCGGATTCATTGTCCCGACAAGGACAAATCTCGCCGGATGAGAGTAGGACACCCCTTCACGTTCAACCGTATTAATTCCCATTGCTGCCGCATCTAAAAGAACATCAACGACATGATCATCAAGTAGATTAATTTCATCAACATAAAGAATATTGCGATTCGCTTGGGCAAGAATCCCTGCTTCAAATTTCTTTTCCCCATGTTTAATCGCATGTTCAATGTCAAGTGTACCAACCACGCGATCTTCCGTCGCACTTACCGGCAATTCCACCACACGCATTTTTACCGCATGATGACTTACTAATTTATGTTCTTGCTGTTTCTTCTGGCAAGCTTCACAAAGCAAATTCACTTCACTTGGATCACAGTGGAATTGACAGCCATCAACAACTTCCATCGCCGGTAAAAGTTCTGCCAAAGCTCTAACCGCAGTTGATTTTGCCGTTCCTTTTTCCCCTTTAATTAAAACACCGCCTAACGATGGATTAATGACATTTAAAATTAAAGATAATTTCATTTCCTCCTGTCCAACGATAGCTGTAAACGGATATACTACTTTTCTTTTCATGTTTTTACTCCTTCAATTTAAACTTTTCTGGATACATCGCCTTTGCCATGTCTTCAATCGCATAAACGATATAATGTGATAATGATTGCATATGCGCTCCGGGCAAGGCGACAATTGCATGATTTTTTATTGCTTTAATCGATTGATACGCAGGATCTTCTTGAATTTCTTTACAACGCTCCTGCGTCTCATGTTTCCCATCATAATCCCATGCCGATAAAACAAAGGCATCTGGATTTAATCGAACAATTTCTTCTTTGGATAACGTAATATTCTTTTGATAATTCAGCTCCAATGCCGCCTCTTTTACCCCTGCAAACTTGCAAATATCATGAGATGTGCTTTCAGGACGAAAGGTTGCTCCATTGGTCTGTATATAAATCACTCTTTTTCGTTCACTTTCCAGAATTTCATTCACCGTCATTTCGATTTGTGCTAATTTTGCATCCATCATCGTGAGTAGCGGTAAAGCATTTTGTGGTTCTCCTACAACATTTGCCAGTTCCACAATGGAATTTTTTACATCTTGAATATTTTTTTGCGTTTTATATACATAAACCGGAATTCCTAGCTCACGTAAAGTCTCAATCATTTCTACTTTAAAAAAATCTGCAACAATAACTAAGTCAGGTTTTAGTGCCAGAATTGCTTCCGCACTATTTCCGTCCAAACGAGCTAAGACCGTTTTACTTTTTTCAACTGCATTTGATATCCCAGGATCATCAACTAAATAAGTTAAAGCTGCGATTCTATCCTCAGATACCAACTCCAATAGGATTTCATCAGTACTGATAGTCAATGAGACAATTCGTTCCGGCTTCTTTGTAAAATGAAGCTTTGTTCCTGTAGAATCTACAACATCATAACCTGTATTAAGAATCGTCGTATTCACATCATCCCGCGTCGATCCACAGCCTCCTAATATACATGCAAAAACAAGTAAAATAAGCACTATGCAACGATTAAATCTTTTCATCTATTTTTATTCCACCCTTAGCAAGAAGGATGAACCGAATGCTTTCGGTTCATCAATGATTTAAAAAGTGTATTCCATCCCTACAAGTACATTTCTGCCCGGTGCACTCCACCATTGCTCATCCGGAGTTGTACTCCAGTTATAACGCGCATTTGAATGCTCAGCATAAAACTTATCAAAGACATTATTCACTTTAATAAAGGCTTTAATATCATCGGTTGCTTGATAATTGATTCCAATATCCCAAACCCAATAGGTATTTGCCGGGAAGAAGCGATCTACCGCATCAGCTGTTTGCGGCCCTGGTCTATCAATTGCCCCGCGCCCTAATACGGAAAGATCTAACTTACCAGCTTTATAATCGAGACCAACGTTCCAAGCTCCCTTCGGAATATACCCGTCAATATTTTCTGCCCTTTGGTCTGTCGGGTCTACATTGGTATGGGTATAACCAACAAATCCACTAAATGCGTCAGAAAATTGCTTTTTCAATTGAATGTCCCAGCCATCTGCTTTTTCGTCACCCACATTTGCATATTTACCGATCTTGCTGATATAGCCAATTCTATCTTCTGAATCACGTTTAAAGATATGTGCAGAAGCCACAAACGTATCATCAATCCGATGATTAATCCCAAACTCAAGCGTATTCCCGGATTCTGGCTTTATGTTCGGGTTTCCATATTTTGCACTATACAAATTGGTCGGAGAAGGCGGAATAAAATATTCGCTATACCCAACATATAAATTCGTTGCATCACTTGCCATATAACCAAGGTTTACACTCGGGGAAGTATGACTGCCAAAACCGGAGTTATTATCATAGCGAATTCCGCTCGTCAGCGTCCAACGGTCATCTATCCCCCACTCGTCTTGTAGATACAAAGCACGATTGGTAAGTTTCACATTATTAAAAGTAACGACTTTATCCTGCGTAAACTCAAAGCCTGCAATCAACGTATTATTTTCATCCCACTGCCTTGTATATTGATCAGAAATTCGATAAGTTTTTATATTGGTGAAATATTTATTGTAATCTGTATCAAAAACACTGTTCATATAAGAGAACTGATTCGTCGATTTATCATCAATCTGAGTATTATAAATCAATTTCCAATTATAATTATCAATACTTCCTTTTTTAAACGCATCTTCCCACAACGCTGTATAACCTTCATCCGCTTTATATCCATCATAAGTAAACGTCAAATCAGATTTTTCACCCATCTCTTTTGTTATTTTTATACTCGTTGTATCTCCATTTAAATGCGCTGGCGTCGTCACACCTCTACCATCTTTAAAATCGCCAAGCAGATCTTTCTGGCGCGAAATTCTCCATGACCAATCTTCATCGCGCCCCTCTGTGCTAAATAAATAGTTTTCCGTAGCATAACTGCCGCCAGTGATTTTTATTTTCGATTGATTGTGGTTGATCTTCTTCGTGATGATATTGATAACACCACCTTTTGCATCAGAGCCGTATAATGTTGATGCAGAGCCTTTCAAAACTTCAATACGCTCTACATTATCTAAGTTTTTAAACATCGTAGCCGAAAATTTATTGCCCGCTGCATTCATTTTAACCCCATCAATTAATACAACAAATTCATCTGCGCCATTAATTTTTAACCCATTGCTATTATCATAGCCAGCTAAACTATAATTGGCGATTGTAACGCCAGGAATGGAACGCAACGCTTCCGACAAATCCGTATAATGATTTTTAGCAATATCTTCACTTGTAATTACATTGATATTCGCATTGACCTTAAATTCATTCACAGGTGTTCTTGTTGCAGTTACAACAACTTCATCAAAGAAATATGAAGCTATCGCTTCTTGGGAATTTTCTTCAGCAAAGGCTGTATTAGCATAAATAAAGCTTGTCGCTAAAGCAATTGTTGGCATAAGTATCGCTGCCAGTTTTTTTGATTTTGAAAATTTTCGTTTCACGTATTTTGACCTCTCCTCAATTTCATTTCACTTCAACGAAAAACCATGCTATTACGTGAAAAAGCCTTTTCGCAAAAGCAAAAAGGCGTTAAATTCCATATCTATACCTACAAATGCATACAGCATTGTATAGTTACAGTATCTTTCACCTTCCTATCACTCGTAGGATTTCATGGCAAAATGAATCTAGGCAGTTCTTCTGACTCTGTATCATCGCTTCCCCACGCCTTCCCAGAATATATCCAGTGACATCTTTGTGGAGTTACTCCCCATTACAGCGGCGGGACCGTACCGGTTTTTCACCGATTTCCCTATTAAGCCTTTCGGCACCTATCTTCTCAATATGAATTTGTCGAAATGATTGCATCGTTTTCCACCATACACTATATAGTGGTCATACAGTCAAGATTTTTTAATGTTTTTTTATTTTTCAACTTTTGCCGGATGTAAGTAAGCAATCATATGAAACACTTCTATCACTTCCGCCATAAAGTGCTTCCATCCCAAAACACCTGCATAGGGACGTTCTGCAACAGGAACACCTTGCATTGGCATAAGAAAATTTTTAAAAATCATCCGATCATATTGCCCAACTTCCAGTCTCGTTTGCCAGTCCCCAAGGACAAGCGAAATACCTGTTTCTTCAACAGATAAAGTATCTTGTTTTACCTGCCATGCCCTTACGCCTTGAATCATTGGATATTCTGCTTTATTCGGGCCTTCTATTTTGAGATAAATATCATTAAATTCAGGAAACTCTGTTTTTAGTGCTGCTACGATTCCATAAGCAACTCCGTAAGGAAGCGTTAAATATACGTCGCCAAAGCCAAAGTTTTTATAATCCGCTTTGAGCTGAAAAATTGCTTGATCCAGCTTTTCTTGATTGATGTCGATTTCTGTTTCTAGTTTTTCTGTACAGATATTGATCTGTAATTTTTCTGCAATCCGATTTAACCAGGCAATGGAACATTGCATTCCATAAGGTGTAGGCGCAATAAGGTAATCTTGCCCCCATTCTTCTGCTAACCGCTTTGCCGCTTCCACTCCAAGTTCCGGAGCTAAAACAATATTGCAAGCAGCCAATGGTAGTTGCATCATCTCAGCTAGAGAAGTTTCATCTGCACCAAGGCAAACACCAACTTCAATCCCAGAGGATATAAGCATTCGCTTGATTTCAGCTAAATCCCCTTGCCAATTAGGATAGTTATTGCACCAGCCAAAAAGATTTACGCGATTTTTCCGCACAACTTCTTTTTTAACTTTTACCTTTGCAGTAACTAAGTCAAGAATTTTATCTAATGCTTCCTGATACCCTTCCCAAAATTCTCCCTTAAGTCCGCCTGCATCAACCGCAATAATCTCACAAGCTAAATTAGCTCTATGACAAATCCCCTGAATGTCATCACCGATTAAGCTGACTGAGCAACTGTTGATGACTGCAATCATTTTAGGATTACATTCTTTTTTTACTTCTTCTAACGCCAGCAAAAGCGCATCATCTGCGCCGTACAACAAATCGATTTCCTTTACTTCACTACAAAAGATTCTTCGCTCATATTTTTTCTCGACTCTTGCCATCTCGCGTTCGGCAATCGTTGCACACCAACGAGGCCCGTTTATCAAAATCACACAATCTTTTAGACTTAAAAAAAATGAGGCTGCGCCCGCCATTTCACAACGACTTTTACACGGCAGCCACCGCTGCAATTTCTGATTAGTATTCATATAGAATCCTCCTGCCACGTCCATGAATTGCCATAGATACTTTATTTAGCAGATTTTCCAGACCCCAAATGCCAACTTGTTGAATTGAGATAGACAACTGATGGGGAAGATCAATTAAATCTGTCGTCGTTAAAACAAAGTCCACTTGCTCTGCCAGCGTTTTTATCTCTTCTTCTGTATAACAGGGAATATCCGTTAGCTCCATGATTCGCTTGCGTTGCTCTGCTTTTTCTTTACTCGTTAAATCATTATGTAAAACTACCGCTTTAAGTTCTGCACCCACAGCTGATAACGTTTCTAAATGAAACTTCGGATCAAAATAACGGCTTGCATACCCAATAACAAAAATGTAACTTTTCCCCGACAAAACTTCGCGTTTTTTTTGTAAAAACTTTTCCAGACGTGTATTTTCTATTTCCCAGGCTTGTTTAGCTTCTGCTTCGCACGCTAAAACTTCTCCGATTTTTTTAAACCATACTTTCGTTTCTGCCATCCCTTTAGGATAGTTCCCCGTATAACACTTCGTTTGATAACGCTCAGCCAACACTCTTGCATATTCTTGCATCTTGGGATAATATTCACGTGCAATTCCTACCGATAAAATTAAATTCGCTTCGGGAATCATCGCAAATTCCTCTTTTGTCATCGTATTGGGCGGAAATAAAATACGCGTAAAACCAAAATAATGAAGTAGTCGTTTTATTTCACGAACATTATTTTCATTGCCCGCTCCACTATTTTCACCAATGATAACGGCAAGCTTTTCTTTTTTCTCTCGGTCTTTCGGCTTAATTGTTGCAAAGCGTTCCAGCAAAGTTTCCAGCATCTTGATGTTATGTTCCGTATAATGCTTACTCATAAAGCCGGCACCTGACACAACGATAATCGGTAACTTTGTCTTTTCCTCGACGTCCTTGCATACCGCTTCGACATCATCGCCAATTACACCGGCTGTGCATCCGGGAACAACAACGATATATTGCACATTCTCCATTTGTGAAATATCCAGCAAGCATTGGCGAAGAATCTTTTCTCCGCCAAAGATAGCTTCTTTATCCGATATGCCAGTTACAAACAGATTGTTTTTCTCTGGCAGCATCGCTAAAGGATCACGCAGCAGTCCGCGCCGTTTTATACTCCAATAATTACGCAAAGCTAAATGAGAGCAAGCTTTTGGTGTATGAAACACTACCACTGCACCAGGATTACAAGAAACAGATAAGTAGGCATTTCCCAAATTACAGTAAACGAGATTTTTTCGTTCTGATTGCCGAATCATTCCTTCGCCTCCCCGTTAAGCATTCGATTCACTGCTCTCTTCCAGTTCACCTTCAAGCGATAAGTAAAGCTTTTGCAATTCTTCCTTCGTCTCCGCTTTCGCATTCCACAATCCGCGTTGCTCCGCTTCGAGCAATACTTCAGTCAACCGTTGCAATGCCCATGGATTTACTTCTTTCATCCATTCCTGCATTTCTTTATCAAATGCATATTTCTCTGCATATTTCTCATACATCCAGTCTTCCATCACATTACTGGTTGCATCCCATTGATAACTGTGTGCAACATAATTTGCTAAATCCTGTGCACCTTTATAGCCATGTTTTTTCATGCCTTGGATGAACTTAGGGTTAATCGCTTCGCCTCTAAATAATCGTTTTGTTTCTTCTTGCAAACTACGCATTTCTACTTTACTGCGATCACTGCTGTCACCGCAATACGAACGCGGTTGTTTTCCGCTTAAAGCGCGAACCGTCGCAATCATCCCGCCATGATAAGCATTAAAATCATCCGAACTGAGCATATGACTTTCACGGTTATCTTCATTTTTTATCGTCACATCCAAACTTGCCATGCGTTTTTTAAACAATTCCAGACGGTATTCCCCCTTGCCCTTTGCGCCATATGCATGTCCGCCAAAACGAACATATACATTTGCCAAATCCTCAATCGTTTCCCAATTTTTCGATTCGAGCAAATCGCCAATTCCTGCGCCATATGCACCAGGCGGATCGCCGAAAATACGATAAGATGCCTGCTGCCAAGCACTCTCCTTGTCAACACCTTCTGCTTCCAATTGCGCTGCGTCTTCTAAAACATGCTTTCTGATATAATTCATATCCATCGGTTCATCAAGCTCGGCAATTTTCTCTACCGCTTTATCAAGCCACAAAATTGCATCCGGCATACTATCGCGAAACAATCCGCTGATTCGTCCCGTCACGTCAATGCGCGGACGTTTTAATTCTTCTAATGGGACAACATCCACATCAATTACGCGCATACTGCCGCGTTGCCAAACTGGTTTTAACCCCATTAAATACAAAAATTCAGCAATGCATTGTCCATGGCTGCGCATATTTGCCCCTGCCCATAATACAATGCCGACACATTCTGGGTATCTGCCTTCTTCGTGAATATAACGCTCAATCACTTCATCGCCCATTTTCTTGCCGATTTCCCAAGCAGCCGGCGTTGGCAGAGTCCGTGGATCGACGCCATAAAAATTACGTCCCGTAGGCAGTAAATCCGCGCCGCCGCTTGTCGGCGCACCAGCGGCACTTGGTTCAATATATTCCCCTTGCAAAGCATCCAACGTGTTTGAAATTTCCTGCGTAGTCTTTTGCAAATTCGGCACAATGGTCGTACAAATATATTCCGCAACACAACTTACTTTTGCATAGGCTTCTTCATTTAATTCACCTAACCATGCGATTTCTTTTAATTGCTCTACAGCCATTGAGCTAAAATCTTTATTTGCCAATAAAAGAACGATTTCTTTACTCTTTTCGTTTAATTCATCAATAAATGCGCCATAAGTCTTCGTATTGCCCGCCATCATCGTTGCACTGTTTTCTAAAAGCTCATAATAATCAAAACCATATGCATGTGCCAACGTTTGTCTAAGCGAAGGTTTATCTCCATTTTCTAGACGAGTCAACGCTAAGATGTATTCAATCATGTCATCGCCTTGCGGCGGGCGACCTAAAATATGAAGTCCCGTACGAATCTGCATATTTTTTATATCTGTTACATACGCATGAATTTTTCCGATATAATCATCAAACGTTTCCGCTTCTGCCTCTTTAATATCTTCCTCTAAATTGGCGGCTTTTACTTTTTCTCTGACGAGTGCTTGTATTGTTTCCATTGAATCCGGTTGCGTCGTTTTAAAATGACAATATTCATCTAAGACTTTTTCTAATTCCTCCAGCTCATCATATGTGCCAGACTGACTCATCGGTGGCGTCAAATAACTGATCAAACAGGCGGCACTGCGCCTTTTCGCTTGTATTCCTTCACCGACAATCGTAATCCAGTACGGATAAATGTTTGGCATATCACCGATTGAAATATCCGGATAACACTTTCTCGACATGCCGGCACCTTTACCCGGTAACCATTCCAAAGATCCATGCGTCCCGACATGAATTAAAACATCCGCTTGCCAAATGTCCCGCAGCCAATGATAAAATCCAATGTAGTGGTGCGTTGGCGCACAGTCTGGCGAGTGAAGAAGTTTTCCCGGATCTTCACCAAAACCACGCGGCGGTTGTACCGTGATGAACACATTTCCTTTTAACATCCCGGGAATCAACAGCTCTCCATCATAGTTAAATACTTCTCCCGGTGCTTCTCCCCAATCATTTTGCAGCTGTGCTTTCGTCTTTTCATCCAAAGGCTTAAAAAAGTCTAAATACTGCTGAGCAGATAAGTGCTCGGCGCGTTCAATCTGTTTTTCCGTAATATAGCGACGATCATTGGTCGCGTTTGCCAATAGTTCCTCCATGAAGCTTTTGCTGTTTTCAGGAATAGAATCCACGTTGTATCCTGCGTCTTGCATTTCGGCAAGTAAAAGCCTAACACTTTCCGGAGAGTCCAATCCTGCGGCACTGCCAATATTAGAATTCAGTGCAGGATAATTATGAAATACAATTCCTACTTTTTTTTCTTGATTCGGTTTGTAACGAAGATTTGCCCATTTTTGTGCCTTGCGTACGACTAAATCAATGCGCTCTTCAAGCGCTTGATAACTGGCAATTCCCCGCCCGGTATCCTCTTTTGTCGCAATTGGTGCGGAATGTAAAATGCCATCAAATTCAGGCAAACTCACGCTAACAGAAATCTCCATCGGCGTCATGCCTTCTGTACTTTTTTCCCATTCCACCAGTGGATTAAACAAAGTATACGCTTGCAAAACAGGTACATTTAACGCTTGAATCTCAGATAAATCTAAAGCCCGCGTTGCTGTTAAAGAAAATTTAATCGTATTAATTAAAACATCAATCACTACATTTTCATCATCATGAAAATATTTATCAAACGCATCTTTTAATCCTGGAGCTCCAATTAATGGATTCGCTTGACCGTTGGTAAACACAACAATTGCATTCATCCCGCGCCGCTCTATTTCGCGAATGATCGCATTTTGATACGACAAGTCCTGCAAAATCCATTCATCACGATAGAAAATCATACCAATTGTTGGACGATTGGGGCGAATAAATTTATTTTTATATTCAGCTAAATCCTGATAAGTTTTTTCACTATCCGGATGATAAATTCCGTTCCAAGGTAAAAGGTACGGCTCTTCAAATTCACAGGTTTGTTGACAAAAATGTGCAAGCAGCCATAACATACAGTTGGCAATATTATCAGCACCACCATAATTAAAGTACTGATAAATGCGCTTTTCCTCTTCATCAGAAACCCCATATTTAAGTAAGTCATTTCCAGCATCCGCAACTAAAAAAAGATGGCGGATTTTTCTTTCTTGCAGAAAGGCAGAAGTGTTTTGTAAAAAGCGACAATCTAGCCCCGTTCCCATCCAACGGACTAAAATAATATCTTGCGCCTCTAACTTCGTTTGCCATTCTCTCCCCCATGGCGTAGATTCAGCGATTGTTTTACTTTCGCAACGTGCTTTAATGCCCTTCTGGTTTATTGATTCACTCGCTTGATTCCAAAAATAAATCTGTCGTTCAATATTTGTTAAAAATAATATTTTCCCCTGAACGTCCATCAGTTTTCACTTTCTCCTTCTTCATTTCTCCGATGCAAATAATTTTGTAACAGCGTTGCCAATACTCTTACCACGCCTTTTGAAAAACATTCCACCGAACTTTCTTCTATTTCAATAATTTCAGTCTGATAACTCTCGTCTAAAATACGAAGAAGCTGATTTGCCGCAGGTAGTATCTCCTCTTTTGTAAGCAACCCCCATAAGAGTTGGTCTAGTAAGTGAATATAAAGGGATAGATATGTCACCATCACACTCTCTTTTACTACCTTGTCTAGCCTTTCTAAAAAAGCGGGTTTAATCACCGGATTTTTTTCTAAAGTGCAATACATTTCCCATACTAAATCTGAAGTTACTCCGAATCGCTTCATCCTCTTTAATACATCATGCTGATATTTAGGATTTAGACCAGTTTGCCTCTCAAGTGCCTCTTTTACCGCGCCCATAACAACTTTCCCAATCAGCTCACCCATTTTTGAATGTTTGCCTGCACTTTCTAAATAGAGTGACGAATCAGCATTTGCAACGACAATTGTTTGATCTGTTCCCGAACCAGTCGCCAACCCCGTTGAATAATTGCTTCCCGCCATGAGCTCTTGAATGGCCGCCGTTTTTGCCTCCGTACAAGTGACTAACGCACGTGCTAAAGTTCCCGGCGGCATATCGCTATCAAGCACCAGCATAATGTTAATCGTCCCCAAGCGGTTTGGTTTTTCGAGTGGTTTATAATACGTAGCAGGATCACCGACTCTACCACCATTTACTTCTATTCCACCCGTAACAATTGCCGTTACTGTTAACTCTTCATGAGATAAAGAGTGAATTGCTACATTTTCCATATCTGCGGCTGTTCCCATACCTGATACAGTTTCCGGATCTAATCCTATTCGTTTGGCGATGATTTTCATATGCTCTTCATAAGTTTCCGCCAGCATCTCACATGCCATTCCTGCACCACGTTTACCATCATGATTAAACACAGCAGTCAAATCTTCATGATATCCCCCATGATAAACGGAAGTACTAAGTACTTTGCGTTTTCCATCAAAAAACATTACAATACTTCTTTCATAACGATAGACTTTATCACCCGTAGAAACTTCATGTATTTTCATTTTGCTTTTCCTCTCATATAAAAACTTTAAAGAAAAACGAAAAACCGTCCGCAAAGGGACGGTTTTATCATATTTCCTCATTGTAAGGAGATGTACTTACAAAAATTCTTTACTTTATGAATTTTTGTCCTTTTAATTTACTGCCAGTAAAATCAACTTAGGAATGTTTCGTATGCCCTTTTGTATTCCCTGTCACGATATTTTGAAAAATTTGATGTACTTCTTCGGAACTTTTTCCATTTTCCATCGCTTTTTTCGCGTGAATTACTGCCAAGCGATAATTTTTATGCGCCTCATCCGTAGGAATTGAATCAATATCCATTGGATCAAACTCCATAATTTTATGAAAAATTGCATGAATTTCTTCCGAGGACTTTCCTGCTTTTTTTGCATGTTCTACATGTTTCATTGCACTTTCATAACGATGTTTTGCATGTGGATTATCTGGTATTTTATACTCTGGATGTTTTTTCTCCATTGTCATATCCTGTCACCTCATAATAACTAAATTTCGAAATTTATTATATGCTATATAGTGGTCATACAGTCAATCATTAAATTTAAGGTTACGTAAATTTTGTCTAAAATAAGCGAAGCGCCTCACTTGACATAAAAATTTCTTTTGATAATAATAAAACTAAATAAATTTGAACGGAATAAATTCATTTGTATAATGAGGAGTGCACTATGGAAAACGAAAAAAATTATTTTACTGCTGGCGAATTGGCTTCCTTATATGGAATTCCCAAACAAACATTATTGTATTATGATAAAAACGAATTACTCATCCCCGCTTTTGTCAATAAAAATGGCTATCGTTATTATTCCGTTTCACAATATCTAGTCCTTGAAATCATTCTAAATATGCGCAAATTAAATATATCTGTACATGATATTAAGCTATATCTTGAAAACCGTAGCGATGAAAATTTCGGGAAAATATTGCAAGACAAAATAAAAGAATGTAATGAACTTATCGATGATACACAAAAAGTAAAAAATAGCCTTGAATTATCTTTAGCCACTTTAGAAAAGATTCCAAAAATTCGACTTAATCAAATAGAATTAAGCTTTCAACAGTCAAAAATTTTGCTACTCAGTCCCCCAATTACCAAAACTACACAAATAAAAGACCGCGTAAAAACTCTTGCCCATCATAACCAAGCTGCTTTTTCCAAAAAACATTTTAAAGAATTTACGACCGGTTGGATTATTGATAAGGATGATTTTTTTGCTAAAAAATTTAATCGGTCAATTCAATATTTCACCCCTGTATCTCATTCCTTTTCAAAAAAACATTGTTATACCCGTCCTGAAGGCTTTTATATTTCAATTTTTTTTGAAGGAACTTATTATCAAAAAGCATCTTCGATCTATTTGCGCTTAGAGGATTTTATAAAACGAAATCATTTAATAGTGGTTGGAGATATCTACGTATTTCCAATCAAAAATCATTGGCTCACAGAAGATACTAAAAGTTATATTAATCAGATTTCTTTTCAAGTAGAGTATCAAGATGAGTGATAGAAACGTAATGAGTCATACTTTTGAATCAAATTATCGCCTTATTGTTTGACAAAATTTTACCTAACGTGCTATGATTAATGTTGGAAAATTATATTACCTTGGAATAGGTGCCCGAAAGGGCTTAATAGGGAAATCGGTACAATGCCGATGCGGTCCCGCCACTGTATTAGGGAGCAAATCCATAGAATGCCACTGAAGCTTAGCTTTGGGAAGGTTTGGATACGCAATGAACTAGAGCCAGGAGAACTGCCTATTTATCAATCACCGTATTTTACCTACGAGAGATAGGGAGGGGATTTTAATACATTATTTTTGTATAAAGTCCTGACAGATTGTCAGGTTTTTTATACATTTTTATTAAATCTTCTATGCATGTAGAAGATTTTTATTTTTTTAAGAAAGAAGCGAAAAAAAATGAAAAAATTTTTATTATGTAGTTTACTTTTTTTATTAATGCAAATTTTAATCATTCCAAATGTTTTAGCTAAACAAGCAAATTATGAAGCTGATAAGGATGCACTTTTAAATTCAGGATTACATATGGGAGAAAACCAATTGGATCTTTATTGGTTTGAAAAAGGTGAAAAACTGTTTGAAATTGCTGAGTTTGAAAAAGCAATTGACGCTTATACAAAGGCTCTGGCAATCAATGAGAATTATACAGATGCTTACTTTAAACGCGCTGAAGCGAATTTAGAACTTAAGAATTATGAGCTAGCAAAAGAAGATTACAGCCATACTTTAGAAACAAGAAGTACATATCTTGAAGCTTATTTCAAACGTGCAGTTTGTTCTTATTATCTTAAAGAATATCAAAATGCAATAGACGATTCTTCTGTCGTTATTACTTTGAATCCGGAACATGGAGGCTCTTATTTAATCAAAGCAGTTTGTCAACAAAGATTAAATCAACCCGACGATGCAATCATTACTTATCAAACTCTACTCAAACAAGTACCAAAAAATCAAAAACAAATTATTCAAACTGCAAAAGATATGTTAAAACGTCTCGGCATAGGGCCTGAAAAATAATTTAAAAATTTGCATTTTTATTCAGATTATAATAAGCTTTGTTCATTTTAAAATTCATAAACTCTTCTTATATAGACCATACTAATATAAAATAAAAATTTACATTTGCTATATTTAGGAGGCTATCTATGTCTGAGTTTACGAATAAAACAGTATTAATTACAGGTGGTGCACGTGGCCTTGGGTTTGGTATTGCAAGTGCATTTGCCGCCGAAGGAGCAAATCTTGTATTAACAGATATTATCCAAGATACTTTGGAAACTGCACAAAAAAACCTTATACAAAAATACAATGTCAAAGTATTCACAGCAAAGGCTGATGGCAGTGATGAAACTGCAGTAAAAACTACCATTGATAAAACAATTCAAGAATTTGGTTCACTTCATGTCCTCGTTAATAACGCCCAAGCTTCAAAGTCCGGCTTAAGCTTTGTCGATCACAGTAAAGAAGATTTTGATTTAGCTATTTATTCTGGACTTTATGCAACTTTTTTTTATATGAAATATGCATTTCCATATTTAAAAGAGACAAAAGGAGCTATTATCAATATGGCCTCTGGTGCCGGAATGCATGGAAGCCCTGGACAAACCTCTTATGCGGCAGCCAAAGAAGGTATTCGTGCATTATCACGCGTTGCAGCGAATGAATGGGGCGAATATGGAATTAACGTAAATGTCGTTTGTCCTTTAGCCATGACTGAACAACTGGCTAAATGGAAGGAAGAATTCCCTGAAGCCTATAATAAAAACATTAAAAATATCCCGATGAAAAGATTTGGTGATCCTCAAGAGGATATTGGAAGAACCTGTGTATTTCTTGCTAGTTCTGCCGCCAGTTATATCAGCGGCGAAACAATTTCTGTCCAAGGAGGTTCTGGACTCAGACCTTAAATAATTTTTTCTATACGCAAATACCCCTAAGTATGCAAGAGCAAAAGTAACCTTGCACACTTAGGGGTATTTTTATTGAAACTCTGTCATACAACCCCAATATCGTTTGGGCATCATTGTCATCTGGCACCGTGGATTGTGACGACCTTCAATTTCAATCGTTTTAAAAAACAGTTTCCATAATTCGCGCATTTTTTCTTCCTGTTCATCAATTTTGGGTAAATCTAATTTTTCAATCGGAATCAGCTCTACCTTATGCGGTTGGTAAATCAATCCCATCTTGTGTACTTTATCATAAATTAAAAATTTTTCTTCTGGATAACGTTCACAGAAGTGATTCGCTAACATAGGCAACACAAAATTTTTCGGTTCAATTTCACTAATTAAAACATTTCCATAAACTGAAAAGCGAATAAAGCCTTTAAACAAATGGCTTTCCCTCTCCAGATGCCGAACGGCTTTAAAGAGCGTATGAACAACCTCGTGTGTTAACATTTTCATCACGCTAGCACCATAACGATAACCCAACCGAAGAAATAATAAAATATAGCGTTCTTTGTGCGGCAAACAAGTAAGAAAGGCTTGCCGGATAAATCCGTTTGCTGCTTTGCCTAGCTTCGTCGGAATGGATTTTTCCACACGTTTTGCCTTCGCCAGTTCAGTTTTGACATAAGTCATTGGCAATAAAGGAATACAGGCTGCATCGGCTAAAATGATATCTTCCGGAATCTGTTTATCTTGATAGCTTTTAAATACACAACATAAAAATCCATCATAAGTGCCGTCATAACTATAAATCATCGGAGTAAGCCCGCCCCTTCAAATCCACCCGGCAACGCCGGCAAAGATTCAAACAAGGACAACTGCACTCGATCTCCTTGCAAAGGAAACTGTTGACGGTACTGCTGTAATACTTTTGTAGAAACTAAAGATTTCATCATCAGCTGAGGAGAAATCTTCACATCTTCCACTTTTTTCCCTTTATACGAAATAAAATACTTTGCCCGTTTTAAAACAACCCCAAGTTTTTTTAATCCCTCAAAGGTAATTGCCGTCGTCTTACGCGCGGTAATAATTCGCTTTGCACTTACTACGCCAATTCCAGGGACTCTGATTAAATCATCTATCGACGCACGATTGATATCTACAGGAAAATGATCGAAATTCTGCAATGCCCAATGACTTTTCGGATCAAGATATGGATTAAAGTTCGGCTGCTCAACCGTTAGTAATTCCTTTGCTGAAAATCCATAAAAACGCAATAGCCAATCTGCTTGATATAAACGGTGTTCACGCCAGAGCGGTGGCTGGCTCTCCACTGCTGGAAGTAATCTGCTATGATTTACCGCTCGATAAGCAGAAAAATATACGCGTTTTAATTGATAAGATTTGTATAAACTCTCTGTTAATTGGACAATCTTCCAATCTGTATCTTGCGTTGCGCCGATGACCATTTGTGTACTTTGCCCTGCCGGTACGAAGTGCGGTACATGACGATACCTCACTAGCTCCCGTTTATGCTCACTCAGCCGTCCGGCAATATAGCCCATCGGCTTTAATATAGATTGCTTCGTTTTATCCGGCGCCATCAATGCTAAACTAGCTTGAGAGGGCATTTCGATATTTACACTGACACGATCTGCTAGCAATCCCAATTCTGCCAACAAAGCTTCATCCGCACCGGGGATTGCCTTTGCATGAATATAACCAGAAAACCGATATTCACTTCGCAAAATCTTCAGTGTCTCAATCAAGCGTTCACACGTATAATCAGGGCTTTTTATGATTCCGGAACTTAAAAATAAACCTTCAATATAATTCCGCCGATAAAACTGAATCGTTAAATCCGCCAATTCCCGCGGTGTAAAAGTTGCTCTTGGGATATCATTGGTTCGCCGATTGATGCAATATTGACAATTGTAAATGCAGGCATTGGTCATCAATACCTTAAGCAGAGAAATGCATCGTCCATCACCGGAAAAGCTGTGACAAATTCCACAAGCAGCTGCACTACCGATTTGCCCTTGCCCTGCTTTTCGATTCACACCGCTCGAGGTACAAGATGCATCATATTTTGCTGCATCTGATAGTATTTTCAACTTTTCAAAAACATCCAAAGCAACCACTCCTTTTTTCTTTTATTATAAAACAGAACATTTGTTCTTGTAAAGATGAAAAAAATAATGTAACAAGCGCGTAGCTTATCACATTATTTTTTTCTTTTCAATTACTATTTTCGGATTCGATACATCGTCCATATGCCGATTCCTAATAAAACAATCATATACAAAAACAATACAAGAAGCGAGATTTCTGACACTTGTCCTTGCATTGCTAAACTGCGCAACGCTGAACTTGTATGGGTAAGTGGTAATAGCATTAAGAAGTAGTGAATCACTTCCGGCAATTTATCCGTTGCAAAAAAAGTTCCACATAAAAATGACATTGGCAGCAATACATACGTATTAAAGCTTCCCATATCTTCGTGTGAATCTATGAGCATTGCCGCAACAAAACCAAGGGCTGAAAAAATAATACAATTGATGGTAAGTACAGCAAGGAACATCCCTGTAATCTGAAAATGTGCGCCAAAGATATAAGCTAAGGCAATAATGATAACAGAAGAAATAAGTCCGCGTACGACGCCTGAAAGTACTTTCCCAATAACGAAAGCAATGGGCCGAATTGGTGCAACAAGATATTCTTCTAAACTTTTATGAAAGACACGACTCGTATGGAGCGGCGCGCCTACACCATTAAAACTGATATTCATAGAGTTTAATGCCAATATCCCGGGCACAAGAAAATCTAAATAGCTCGCCCCTTGTGAAACTTGAATGCTTCTCCCCAGCCCCCAGCCAAAAGCAACTAAATAGAGCAGCGGTGCAATCATGCGCGAAAGAATAAATTTTCCTAACCGCCGCCTTAACACTACCCATTCGCGCCAAAATACAGTCACAATATCATATAACATCAGCCGCTTACCTTCCTTCCTGTAAGTTCTACAAACACATCTTCTAAATTCGACTTGCGAATAACCGCTGTTTCTGTTAAGCCACCTGCAAAAGCAGCAGCTTCTTCCCGCGAATTAAAAAATTTGTAGGTGCGTTCAAAAGCTTCTTCCCATTCCACTACATACGAACCAATGGTTTGGCAAAGCGAAGCCGGTTTATCCAGTGCAATTAATTTTCCCTTTTCCATAATTGCTACTCGATTACATAGATTTTCAGCTTCTTCGATGTAATGCGTCGTAACGATGACCGTAATATCGTCATGATGCATACGGCGAATCAAATCCCATAATCTACGTCTCACTTGCGGATCAAGACCTACGGTAGGTTCATCTAAAAGAAGTACCTTTGGTTGATGCATCAACGCCCGCGCAATCATCAAACGTCTTTTCATCCCACCAGATAATGTCTTGATATAATCATTTTTTCGATCACTTAACTCAACGTATTCTAATAAAGCTGCACTTCTTTGCTTACGTACATTTTTTTGCATATGATGCAATCTGCCATGCAAATCCAAATTTTCTTGAATCGTTAAATCAGGGTCAAGATTAAAATGCTGCGGTACAATCCCAATAAATTGTTTGATCTCTTGTTCATGTTCCGCCGTATCTAATCCATTGATTAAAATTTTTCCACTCGTCGGTCTAGCCAGCATCGTTACCATCCGAATAAACGTTGTTTTTCCGGCGCCATTCGGCCCTAGTAAACCAAAAACTTCCCCTTTTTCAATAGATAAATTCAATTTATGTATTGCAACGCGTTCACCAAATTTTTTTCCTAAATCAAGCGTTTTTATCATCTTTAACTACCTTTCTCTATTCTCTGCAAACTTAATAGGTAAAACCAATATTCAGCCATTTTACACTATTTCGCAAATCTTTGTCAAAAACAATTAACATTTTTTCGCTTTGCCAAATTCTTTTCTCACATAATTGAACCACGAACGCACTGGATATCGATCAAAAAATACAAAGATAATCGGGATCACAATCAAGGTAAAAATCGTCGAAGACAATAAGCCACCAATGATTACCCACGCCATACTTACTCTCGTTTCTGAACCTTCCGTCATCGCTAATGCCGTAGGCAACATCCCGACAACCATCGTAAGCGTCGTCATAAAAATCGGTTTCATCCTGATTTTCCCAGCTTCGATAATTGCTTCATAAGCACTCTTACCATTTTCTTTTAGCGTAATCGCATAATCTAAAAGCAACGTTCCATTTTTCGCTACAAGCCCATCCATAACCAATATACCAATTAAGGAATAAATATTAATGGTTTGATTCATCATCAGTAAAAATAAGAGTGAACCAATCATTCCCAAAGGTAAAGAAAACATACGAATAAATGGGGTAAGCAGAGATTCATAAAGAAATGCTAAAATCATATACACTAAAATCAGTGCCAAGCCCAATGCTTGTAAAATTTCAATGAAAGCTTCATTTATACTGTCAGCTTGTCCCGTGAAACGATAATGCACTTGATTTCCCAAATCTTTTTTATTTAATAGCGCCTTTACTTCCTGCATAACTTCAACCAATGGACGATCCGTCAAATTGGCTTGGATATTGATTGACCGTTCTCTATCCACTCTACGTATCGTTACTGGGCCAACACCTTCTTTTATGTTAACAACATCGCCGAGAAAAACGATACGATTGTTTGCTAGAATCGGAATTTTTCCTATATCAGATACTTTATATCCATCACTGCCTTCAAAACGAACTTTGATACTCGTATCCTGTCCATCATTGAAAGGATTATTGACAAAATCGCCAGCTTTTTTACCGGCAATCGCAGCGGAAAAGGCATTTGTTATGTCGTTAACCGTAATATGATAAAAGTTCAATTTATCACGATTGATTTCAAGCTGCACTTCTGGCATCCCTTCACTATAAGAAGAACTGATATCTTTTACCCCGTCTACCTGTTTAAGTAAATCTTGTATATCATAAGAAGCAGCGACCAAAGCTTCATTGTCCGTACCTTTTAGCTCTAATTCCAGTGCTGATTTCACCGGTTTTTTCCCCATACCTAAGCCGCCTCCGCCAGAAACACCAGCTACGGAAGATTGCGTTTCATTTACGCGCACAGATTGCGCGGTAAGAATATTTTTCTTTGCAAACTTACGAACCTCTTCAGTAATTTCCCAAATATCACGGGATCGTTCACTTCTATCACAAAGCGTAACTGAGATGGATCCACTATTGCTAAAATGGCGTCCAACTCCTGATAAATAGTAAGAGACCTCCGGAATCTCTTTTACATACTTCTCCAACTCTCTTATAACCGCATCCGTTTGATCAATCGTTTGACCTACCGGCATTTGAACACTAACCGTAAAACTTCCTTCATCGGTTTTCGGCATGTATTCCATTCCAATCCAGCCTAATGGAACAAACGATACTGTCAAAACAAAGAGCAAGAACATTGATCCCAATATTTTTTTTGGCTTGGCTAAACAATGCGTTAAAATTTCTTCGTATCGTTCTGCTGCTTTTTTCTCTACAGCATCAATTTTTGTCCAAATTTTTCCCTTGGGCCTTTTTAACCCCTTTGAAAAAAACTTTGCACTCAGCATTGGCGTCAGCGTAAACGATACAAAAAGTGAAAAAAGTGTTGCAAAAACAATCGTCATCCCAAATTGACAAAAGAAACGTCCTGTAAATCCCGACATAAAAGCAATTGGCATAAAAACAACAATGTCACATAACGTAATTGCAACCGCTGCCATACCAATTTCAGTTCGCCCTTCTTCAGCTGCAACCTCCGCCTTTTTTCCCATCATCATATGGCGATGAATATTTTCCAAAACGACAATGGAATCATCGACTAATATCCCTATACACAATGCCATTCCCATTAAAGACATCATATTAAAGGTAAAGCCTGCAATATACATCATAAAAAAAGTAGAAATTAACGACGTAGGAATTGCAATCATAACCGCAACCATCGAACGCCAACCACGCAAAAAGAAATAAAGAACCAGACTCGTCGTCAGTAGTCCCTCGAATAATGTACCTAAAGTATTATGTAACGATTCCTTTACATATTTCCCTGAATTTACAACTGTAACAAAGCGATATTGTGGATAATCCAATTCTATATCTTTTATTTTTTCTAATACACCATCTGCCGTAGCTACGACATTGGCATCACTATTTTTGTAAATGGTCAGGGTAACGGCATCTTCGCCATTTACTCTCGCATAACGCGCCACTCTGGCATCCTGCTCTTTTATTGTCGCAAAAGCAGTAAGTGGAATTTCTACGCCATCCAAGTTTTTAAGTTTCAAGCGAGTGATTTCTTCTTTTGATTGATATTGTGCCAATAAACGTACATCACTCTGCTGCACATCTGTATAAATCGTTCCGGCTGGCAACAATTTATTTTCACTTTTAAGTAAATTTGTAACTTGCTCTAAACTCAGCCGATAAAAGGCCAATTTATCTTTATTTACTTCAATGGCAATTTCTCTATCTCTTCCACCATTTAATTCAACGTCTGCTACACCATCGACTTGCTGGATTCGATCAACAAAAGTATTCTCCGTTTTTGTATAAATTTCACCTAACGGCGTCGGAGCTAATACGGCAATTTCCAAAATAGGGGACGTATTCATATCCCATTTGGAGACAACAGGTTCATCAATATCATCCGGCAGCTTTTGCCGAATTGCATTTACTTTTTTAGAAGCATCAATTGCTGCATAATCTGCATTTGTCGATAGCTCCATTTCTAATAAAATGGACGCTTTTTCCGCATTCGCAGTTGAAGTCATCCGTTTAACACCTGAAACTGATGAAAGTGCATCTTCTAACGGCTTGATTACTTCTTGTTCTACTGACTCTGCACTTGCTCCTGCATATTTTACATTGATAGATACATAGGGTGTGTTAATTTCCGGTAAAAGTTCAACACCAATACGCCAATAACTATACAGTCCTAAGACAACAAAAAAGGCAACAACCATACAAATTCCAATCGGACGCTGAATAGAAAATTTCGTGATATTCATTATTCACCATCCCGCTTTTGCCCATTTTCTTCTCTTTGGACTTTAATTTTATCCTTCATTCTTGCTAAATTTGTAACAACAACAGTTTCACCTGCCTGTAAACCGCTACAAATTTCTACGCTTTCATCGTTGCGAAAACCAATCGTAACTTTCCGTTCCCGAACTTCATCTTTTTCATTCACAATATATAGATACTGCTGGCCATTTTTTTCAACTAAACTTTCTTTCGGAACAAATAAGGTATTTGTGCGCTGAATGATTTCAATCTCACTACTTACAAACATTCCCGATTTCAAAATCTCATCTGTTTTGTCTAGCTCAATGCGCATTGTATAAGCTTTCTTTTCTTTATCAACTGCCGGACTAACATAAATGATCGTTCCGAGATAATCCCTTTGTAATGCGTCTACATGCATGCTAATCTGCATTCCAGTCTGCACAGCTGCAATATCCCCTTCTGCTAATTCACAATCCACATAAAATTTATCATTGTTGATTACGGATAGTAATCGTTGCCCAACCTGTGCAAATGCACCTATTTCTGCATTACGAAACCCAATAATTCCGCTACAGGGAGCTCGCAAATATAAATCTTCTTTTTCCTTTGTTAATGCTTTATGTTTTTGGTTCAGCTTATTTAATGATGCTATCTTTGCCTCAACAACAGCTGGAACTTCACTATCCATCCATTGATTTTCTAATGTATCTAAAGCCGCTTTACAATTTACCATTGCCTGCTCTTTTTCATCTAAGTTTTGCTTGGAGATCGCACCTGTTTCATATAAGGTTTGATAGCGTTCATAATCAATTTTGCTTCGCTGATAATCCGCATACACTCTGTCATAGGATGCTTGGTAAAAAGATTTCTCTTCAGTAAGCTCTGCTTGTGCTTGGCGAATCTGTGCTTTGTTTTCATCAATGGAAATAGCCACGTCTTCATTATCTTGTAAAATTAAGAGTTCACCAGCTTCGACTCTTTGCCCTAAAGAAACATAAACAGCTTTGATTCTCCCAGAATATTTAGGTGAAATATCCACCTGGATATTGGCAACCGTCTCGCCATAAAAGCTTATCCGTTTTGACATATCACGCCGCTCTACTGTTTCTACAGCTACCACGGGCTTCGTCATCTCTCGGTTCATTTTTTTTTGCACAAATAAATTTTTTATAATAAAAATGCTACTGACTAGCAAAATAAAAATGATTAAAGCCAACCAAGGTCGTTGCTTTAATTTTAAAAAGGTCTGCTGCATCTCATTCACCTTCTTTTTCATCTTTCCAAATGAAATGATTTCAGCGAAAGTCTTCACTTGCCGCTGAAATCCAACTTAGTTTTAAATAAATTATAACGCCATTGTTCAAGGTTTTCCGCAGGAAAACTTACCACTCGGCGTTTCAACGAGGCGAAAGATTATGCTCATCGCCTGTTATTTAGAGTTGTTCCCTCCACCTATAGAAGTGGGGGAAATCTTGCTTAGAGTTATAATAGATTAAAAAGTCCGTTTATACTTAAGCATATAATTTGTAGGTGTCGCAAACGTTTCGCTTGCATGGCTGATAATATCTTTACGATTAAACAAGTTTTCAACACTTAAAGAAAGAGTACTTTCATCATCCACTTGATAATCCACATTAAGATTTGCCAATAAATATGGTTTGACTTTATAAGAATGTTCACTGCTTGGTGTAATCACACGATCAGCAAGATAATTCATCATTAAGCTCGCTGTCCATTGCTCTTTTTGATACGTAACACCACCATTTAATTGCCATCTGCCATAGTTTCTATCCCAATAAGTTTTCGCCCCTGGTTTATCTGTAGAAAATTTTGACTCTGGATTGTTATATACTACGCCATAATTATAAGACCAACCATTATTTTCTTTGACTTCTGCACTTAATTCAATCCCAGTATTTCTTAAATCTTCATTCATGTAATAATACCAAGTTTCACTACCAACTTTTTGTGCGCTAGAGCTGATATTATCTTTGATTGTATAATTAAAAAGTGCAACTCGCCATTTATGATCTTCATGATTTTTCTTCCAGCCAAGTTCATAATGCATACCTGTTTGTGGTCTTAAATCCGCATTACCAATAACAATACTACCCTCTTTAGAATACATCTGACCAAATGTAGGCATAACAAAGGATTGTCCAATGCTTGCATAAATGCTTTCATCTTCATTTATCTTATGTAAAAATTGTCCCTGTGCGCTAAAGTTATTAAAATTTTTATCTTCATCAGCACCAGTTGTCCAGCTTTCCCTACCACTCAATGTAAAAGTATCACTGTCATTTAATTCCGTTTCCCATTGTCCATAGACAGAAAAATTATTTCGCGATCGATTTTTATCTGCAGAACTACGCAAATTTGGTTTATATACCTCATTTTGATACGTTGTCCCAAAAAGAATTTTTCCATTTTCTTGTTCCCATACTTTTTGAATATCAAAGCCAGATGTTCGATTTTTTTCTAAAGTATTTGTAGAAAGTGTTGGCACTTTATTTTTCTTCCCTGCCGTCGTATAAAAGGTGTATGCCGTACTATCAAGTGAATTTGCATTATAGAAAACATTCCCCGTTACGTCATCAGATTTATAATTAAATTGCAAGAAATCTTTCGTGAATTTATGACGTCTTTGAATTTGATCCGTTCCACTTAAATCTTCCCATCCATCAGCAAAGGAGGTAGAACGACGATTTAAAGCTTCATCATGCATGTATACCATGTCCCATTTATCATCAAAAGAATAATTTAACGTAAAATTATTCTTTTCAGAACTATTACAATTTGTTTCCATTGTTCTATTTTTTGTATCTTGCGTTTGACTTACACCATTTACTTCGCCCCACTTATCATAAGTGTAACTAAAGCCAACTTTATTTTCTTGTACATTTAAGTTGTAATTTTCTTGTCCATAATTTCCAAACCCTGTGGAAATCGAAGTGCGACTTACGCCTTTTGAAGATTTCTTCGTAATAATATTGATAACGCCACCAGTGGCTTCACTTCCATATAAAACAGAGCCGCCTCCTTTTACCACTTCAATTCTTTCAATACTTTCAAGTGGAATATCCTCCAAATTATATAAACCGCGTAAATTAAGTGGTGTTCCATTAATCAATACCAGCGTCCCTTTTTCTACCCCACGAATAATAATTTTACTTGTCATCGTACTATTGGTAACTCCACCTGGCCCTTTTGCTTCATAAACCAATCCTGTCGCCATAGATAATGACTGCTGCACATTACGCGCCCCTGTGCGATGTAAATCCTCTGCCGTATATACATCAGTTGACGCTGCAACATCAATATCTTTCTTTTCATATCTTTGCGCAGTAACAACAACGGTATCAAGCTCGTATTCATCGACAACCTCATTCGCATACCCTAACGAAGATACAGCTAACGTAGATAATCCTATCGCTACAATTTTCTTTAACTGATTCTTTTTTCTTTGTCTGAATAAATTCAATTTTTTCTCTCCTCATTTCGTAACAAATGTAAAGTATAAGTTCCGACAACCGTGCCATCATTCTTTTTTAACGGTACTTCAACCGCTGCGATATACGCGCCATTTTTGCTAATGGCCGCCGCAATATTCGGCCCTTTAGTCGGAATCTGCACTTCAATTTCACCAGTTTCTAAATTTAAAAGTCTTAATCCATGAACTTCGACATTTTTGGTTTTTGTATTTTTTCCTACTGCAATTGCCGCATAAGGATAGGCAAAGGCTACATCTTCTACAGCGCCGCCTGCCTTCCATTGGTAGAGGAACTCACCGGTTTTATTAAAAACATAAATACTATTGCTGCTTGGATGTTCTACCGGAGTTGGCAATTGCCAATTCGCACTATTATAGGTATTCAGCGTAGAAAAAACTACATAATCCTTAATAATAAAGGCATCTCTTCCTACTGCGTTTAAATAAACATCACCAAACTTTTTAGGTTCGCTTAACGTACGCTTCCATAGCAAAGTACCTTTTCCATCGTAGAGAAAAGCTCTCCCATCGCTCGCCATTGCGGACACAAAATTTCCATCAACACTAATGTTCGGACTGCCACGCATTGCAGTTTTTTCATAAGGAACGATGCCTGCAATCTGCACGCTATTTTTTATTTCTCCCGTCTTAGCATTTACATAATATAGCGAATCGGCAAATTCATACTGCATTCCTGAAACATTGGCCGTGCCAAATACCAAAGTATTCATTTTTTCATCTACGCCAATCCAATCCACCCATGCATCTAGATTACTTGCATTTGGCATTGCCCATTTTTTTTCGCCCTGCTCATCAAAGCAAAAAATCTTTGCTCGATAAACGATTTTCCCATTTTGATCATTTTCATAGCGTTTACTTAAAAAATACACATTTTTTTCTTGATCACAAATGATTTTCACCGTTCCCGGTAAGCTGCCATGCTTTAAATCTACGCCGATATCTTCAACCGTCTTATAATTCCAAGTTACTTTACCAGTCTGACTTTCCAGACAAATCATCCTGCCCTCCGGACTCGTTTCCCCCACGTAAATAGATTGTCCATCGGGCGAAAAAGCCAAAGCTGTAATTTTCCCAATACCAACTTGCTGTCGCCAAAGAATTTTCCCATCCTCTGTTTGCAAAAGAAGAATTTCGCCGCTGTCTGTTCCAATTGCCAATCTTTTTTCATCCGCTGAAAACTCCATATAGGCCCGAATACTTCCCATATGATTAAATCCTCTAATTTCAACTTCACCTAAATCTACATCGACAACAGACTTGCATTTGTGCTCCCAACTCTCTTGCCCTAATAATGTTTTTTCATCGGCAGAAAAGATTTTAGGTAGATTTTCAAAGTAAAGATGCATGCCAATCATAATGAAAGTAAAAATAAAAAGTCCAATCATCAGCACATTGCGCCATTTTTTTAAATTATTCATTTTTCCTGCCTCATAACCATATTTTCACTAAATCATAAACCGGCCGAAATGAAGGGAAATACAAAATCCCATTAAATTGCAGCCAATAGATAATCTTGACCCCAAAAAGAATGCAAATCAATATTCCAATTCCTGCTGCAAAAATTTTTTCTTTGCCGCCCCATGGGTTTAAGTTTTGCACGCGTAAGCTTCTGCCAAAACCTCTCGACTCTACAGAAAGAGCCAATGTAGCCGCTCGTTTAATCGTTCGCGCTAAGATTGGATATAAAATCTGATATAGCGTATGAATTAAACGATTGATTTTTAAAGACCGAAACGGTTTTGCCCCTCTTAGTTTCTGCGCTGTCATCACCGTCATTGTCTCCGTAACGATATCCGGTAAAAATCTTAAGCTTGTAATGCTCATGAACGCTAATTCATAAGGCATTTTCCAATAGATAAAGCCTTTTAATAAATCCCTTTGATCTGTCGTCCAACAAAGCAGCATCCCTGCACTTACCATTGTCGCCGCCCGCAAAGCTTGCAGCGCACCATATTGAATCCCCTCGCGATACAAATAAATGCCGTCGCTCATCATCAACCGACTTTCATCTATTGCCAATAAGCAAAGAATCGGCGTACGCGGCAATTGATTGTAAAACATCGCTTGACTTACGACAGAACCCCATACACCAATCAAAATAATCAACATTAATACCAGCCATTTTGAAAATGATGATTTCGCGATAAAGTGCATGAATAATACAAAGAGAAAGATAAAATACAAAGTCAGCGGACTGTCAATAAGTAAAACACCCATACTAACGGCTGCTGCAAATAACAATTTTGTGCGTGCATCCAGTCTATGAAACAGCGTGTTTTTTGCTGTGACTTCTAAAACTTGTTTGCTGAACATGTAAAACCACCTCCTCAACAGAGGTTATCTTCCCGATTCCAAGCTGCTGGCTCATTGCAATAATTGGCGGCTGTTTCAGTCCACTTGCAGCCAAAATATCTGCATTGCTAAAAACATCTTCCGGCTTTCCATCTGCAAAAATCTTTCCTTCTGTCATTACAACAATTCTTTCAGCAAAACGCGCCGCAATTTCTGTATCATGCGTACAAAAAATTACAGTTCCCCCTTCATTTGCATAATGATGAATTGCTGCTAGAATATCTTCAATCCGAGAAATATCCTGACCGGTTGTCGGCTCATCAAGGAGAACAATTGCCGGCTTAAATCCTAGGATACTGGCAATCGCTACTCTAAGCCTTTGTCCGCGGCTAAGCGCTAAGGGGAATTCTTCCACAACTTCACTTAACGCCAAGGCACTGCACAAACTCTCACAATACCTTTGATTTGCTGCATCGTTTTTACCAAACTGCTCTGCTGCATAAGAAATCTCCTGCCGAACCGTTGGATTAAACAACATTAAATCTGGATTTTGCATCACCATTCCCACTGTGCCAATCGGCGACCCTTTTACTCCATCAATGGAAATTCTGCCTGCTTGTGGTGTAAAAATTCCCGCAATCAACTGAAGTAGCGTGGATTTTCCCGCCCCATTGGTTCCCATCAGTGCAATAATCTCGCCCCGATGTACCGTTAAATTAAAATTGTTCAATATTGCCCGCGGCTGATTTTCATAGCCAAATCCAAGATTTTCTATGGTAATTAATACTTTTTTGTTTAAAGAATCCGTTAGATTTATTGCTTTTTTACGCGTATTTATTTCAGGATATTTTTTCAAAATTCCCTGTACTGCATCGGCAATATAATCTTCATGTATTGCGATTCCTAACTGAGAACAAAGATCTATTGTCTGTGGTAATCTTAGTCCGTGTCCGCTAAATATTTGCGGATTTTCTAGTGCTTGCTTCATCGTACCGTCCCAAACGATTTTCCCAGTTTCCATAATCAACATGCGATTGCAAACTCGAATCACTTCATGCAACCGATGTTCAATTAAGATAATTGTAATTCCATGTTCTTGATTTAATTTTGTAAGTACCTGTAATAAATTTTCTGCATTCACCGGATCAAGCTGGCTAATCGGTTCATCCAGTGCTAAAACGCTTGGTTTTGCCGCTAGAACGGATGCCACAGCCAGACGTTGTTTCTGCCCGCCAGACAATGCATGAATGCTATCCTTTTCCTTGCCCGATAGGCCAACTTCTTTCAATACCTCTTGCACACGTAGCTTAATTTGCTCCGTTTCTAACCCCATATTTTCTAAAACAAATGCAACTTCATCAAAAATCGTCGCCGAGAAAATTTGATCCTCCGGACTTTGAAAAACTAACCCAATCATTGAACTTAAATCAGCAATAGAAAAATCGCGGGTATTTTTCCCAGCAATATAGATATCACCGCTAAAACTGCCACCACTTTCATGAGGAATTAGCCCATTGAGCATTTTTAAAATTGTACTTTTTCCACAACCTGATTGCCCTGTAATTAAAATAAAGTCGCCTTTATTGATGGAAAAATTAATCTTGCATACTGTAGGCACTGTTTTATTTCCATAAGTAAAGGAAACATTTTTTGCCTCAACAATTCCTTGCATCAATCACCACCTACCTTTTTTAACTCTTTTCCTAAGTAAAATCCGCAAACTGCCCCGATTCCCGAATAGAGGAAACCACTAATAAACGTGCACAAGAGAATATACCATTGCGCGTAATACAATCTATATAAGAACGCCATGGCTTGCAAATTCACATAAGTTGAGATTGCGTCGGCTATTCCGCAAGCCAAAAAGAGTGAACATACAATCCGCTTTTCAGCGGAAAGATCTGCTCTTTCGCCCGTTGTTTTTTTTGTAATTCCCATTCCATAGAGAAAGCCTTCTAATAAAACTGCCTGTACACCGACAAGCAATAGCGAAATTGGCGAAATATGACCAAAAACAATCATATTAATTAACATCTTTACAAACAGCATCAAGGAAACAATCCCCATATGAGGAATCAAGATTACTAAACTACAAAGCAGCATATACATTAAAATTCCGCTAAACATTCCAGTAATCAAGAAACTAAACGGGCCTAAGATAATATGAAAAAAGTCACTAATAAACGTCGTCGGCAAACTAACTACCGCAAAAGCAGTAGCACCGAATAAAGCAGCAGTAATCAGCCAACGGCTCTTCATTTGCTTCAAGCGTTTTTTAGATAGGATAAATGGCAAAAGAAGCAGAACGAAAATAAACATAACTGACGTAATCCACGCCGCTGTTTCATCCCGATGAATCACTTTAATTGGCATTGCGTATTCAACAATTTTATTCTCTCCATCATATCCTTCTACTTTTAATATCACTTCGCCACTTTTAATCTCCGCTTCGTCTACATAAACAGGCATTCTCACTTTTTGTTCTTTTTCCCCATCTAATGCAATAAACGCCGATAATCCATGAATTTTATCGTATTCTTCATTAAGTTCCATATTATCTTCATCGGCAGTACTTCGAGGACTGATTAACCCAGGAATCCGCTCACCCGTTTTCTTATCAAGTAAATGCGCCCTTAAGAGCAGCAGTTTCTGCTGCCGAGCTGGATTAGCAACAGAAATTAGCATATTCGTCACTGGATGTACGCGTTCTGCTGCCGTATTGGTTGCACCTTTTCCGGTAAATAAATTTTTATAATAATCTAAGGTAGTATCACGAAGCAATAAAGTTGCTTGATCCATACGGTCATCATATTTTCCCTCTTCGTCAAAAGGTACAACAATTTTACTGATTTTCAAGTCACCTGCCGTGGCGGCTAAATTCTTTATTACTGTTAAAACTTTCTTTACTTCGATTGTTTTTTCTTCAGAAATCACTTTTATCGTAAAAGAATACTCGCCCTCTGCCCGCACATGAAACCGCAAAAAATCAAACCAGTTTCCATACCCTTCCGAAAACTCCACTTCCTTTTGATAAATTTGCTCCTGCTGTTTTTCTTCGTGCGTCCATATTTCATTCGCATCTACAAACTCAACGCCTTGCGGAACCTCAATCTGAACAGTCACGCGTTCCCGATTCGTTTGTGGATGAAATACCGTTATCCTCATCATAAAAATTTCATCCGGCATAACGGTCTGTTTTGCGATGCCCAGGGAATATGGAAGATCCACTTGTAAGTTAACTGCTTGATTTGCCGCAAAACTATGCCCCTGAGAAAAGAGCAAGGCTAAAACGACAGCTATACATAAAATTATGTTTTTTCCTTTTATTTTCATTCTCCGCCTTTCTTGCCTAACTAGAAGTATCATGATTTCGTCGCAAATCCACTTTGTCTGCGTCTACTTTAATAATCTAGCTTTCCACGCCGGAACATCCGCCGGTGTATAAAGATTCACTGCACTGCCCTGAAAATCTCCATCAATTTCACCAACGGACTCTTCCATCCAGCCTTCGACTTCTAAATGTGATCTTTTCAACGCTTCTAAAACCTCGTTTTCAGGCTTCCATAAATTTCTCTGCACGGCTTCAAGCATACGACGATTGATATCTTCCATTGCCCATGGGTTATGCTCTTTAAACCACATTTGCATAGCTTTATCCATAATATAAGTTTGGGCAATTGCATCAAATATCCAATCCCCTACTGCTCCACTTGTTGCATCCCATCCATAAACATTGGCGATGCGTTTCGCGATTTCTCCCGCACCCTTATAACCATTTTCTTTCATGCCTGCAATCCATTGAGGATTGCATAACCTCGTCTGCACCGTTTCGGCGATTTCTTCAGCTAAACTAGTAATTCTTATCTTTCGCTCATTGCGCGTATCGCCATAATACGTTTTGATTTCGCGATTTTTTTGCAAGAGCTTTGCCGTCGTCGCAAGACCGCCCATATAGCTAAAATGCGAAGCTGAACCCAATAAATCATGTGCATCATTCGACGATTTATTATAGACAAGGTCAATGGTTGCCAGCTGCTTTTTTAATTGTTGTAAGGAAGTTTTTGCACTACCATTGCTTCCATAGAGATGAGCGCTCCACGTTAAAAAAACATCTGCTAAATCTTGCTCATTTTGCCAAGCTGAAGCTAAAATTGCAAGGTTAATCCCCGTTCCATAGGTATTTTCCTGCCCGCCAAAAATTCTCGTCGCCGCAATTTCCCAACTTTCTGGCGTATCTTCTGCTAAATTTTCCAAGGTATGCTTTCTCACAAAATTTTCTTGTATAGGTTCCGGTAGTCGTGCAACAGTCTGAATCACTTCATTAAGATATTCGGGAATATTGGGATAAGCATCTCGCAATACCCCACTGATTCTAAGCGTAACATCAATGCGCGGACGTTTTAGCTCATCGATCGGTTGCACTGTAAAGCCTTGAATTTCCCCACTTTCATTCCACTTTGGCACAACGCCAAGCAATGCGAGAATTTGCGCAACGACTTCCCCATCTGACCACATGCAATCCGAAGCCCATAAAACAATCGCACAATTTTCCGGATATCTTCCAGATTCTTTTTGATAACGAAGAATTAATCCTTCGGCTAAATTTTGACCTGTTTTCCAGGCTGCCTTCGTTGGAATCCCCGTAGGATCTGCACTATAGAAATTTCTTCCCGTCGGTAAAACATTACTGCGCCCACGGATAATAAGACCTGCCGGCCCCGTCGGTAAATACCCGCCCGTTAAGCCCTGCAAAATGCCCTGAATTTCATCAGATGCAGCTATATCCAACGACATTTTTTTAATTCGCTTTTGCCAGCAATCTAATTTTGAAATTTTTTCATAAGATTTTATTTTTTCCCCAAGAATAAACCGCGCCACTAATTCACTCTGTTCATTGCCTTGGGCGAACATAGCAATAAATTCTTTTTCATATCCTGCAATTGCGTCGAGCAGTTCGTCATAGGTCTTAGCAAAAGTTTGACTATAACTGTATGGTTTTTCTAACAATTCATCGTAATCTAAGCCTATAATTTCAGCAATCAACCTACTTAGATTTCCTGCTGCCCCGCCATCGTAAGCCAATACCATTCGTATGTATTCCATTTTTTCTTTGTCTTCCGGCGGCTTGCCTAAGGTATGCATTCCTTTGGGACACATGCGTTGTTTTAATCGCACTATTTTTTGATGCAACTGGCAGATTATCCGCTCTTCATCTTTTTCATTTTTCTCTTCTGCCAGATATTTTTCAGCAATTGCAAGGGAAAGAATCTTTTGTTTGAATGTATCAGCTCGGCATTTTTGCTCATGATTTAATCGTGCATAATCATTGAGCAACACCGCCAGTTTTTCCATTGCTCCATAAGGCGCAACATTTTGCATCATCATTTGCATATGTCCAATTAACGTTGCATAACTTTTACGCTTTGCAATCGCTCCCTCGGCAGGGTTATCCGTATTGTAGATATAAAGATTAGGCATTGTTCCTAAGGTAATTTCAGGGTAACAACTTTCTGTTAAACCAATTGATTTCCCCGGTAAAAACTCCAAACTTCCATGCGTTCCTACATGAACAACTGCATCAGCTCCCCACAACTCTTCAAAACAACGATACGTTGCTACATACTGATGCGTTGGCGGACAAAGTGGATTATGTAAAATCTTACAGACCTTTCCATCACATCGCGCTCCCGCACAGCCGCGCTTTGGCTGTACACAAACTAAAACATTGCCAAATTGAACCCCCGTAACTAAAATCTTCTGATCATATACCATCGCGGGCGGAACTTCCTCCTGCTCTTCGCCCGGCGGATTCCCCCAAGTTTCTTTCATTGCTTCTTGGACTGATTTGGGAAAGCGATTAAACCAGCTAAGATACTCATCAAGGCTGATACTTTTCCATACACCGCCCTTTTTCACAATCTCTTCTACCGGTGTCCAGCGAAAATCTGAGATTGCTTTCCGCTGCATAATCAGTTCAATCAGTTTTTCTCCTGAATCGGGAATGGAGTCTACTTGATACCCAGCCAATTTCATTTTTTTCATTAACTGGACTAAACTTTCCAATGCATTTAATCCATTTGCCGCTCCGACAGTGAGTTCCACCCCATGGCAAACACTATTATGTAAGATAAAAACGATTTTCTTCTCGCCATTATTTTTTTCACGAAGTGCCATCCACTTTTTAATTCTCCGACACAAAAACTGAATGCGTTCTAGGATAGGCACATGTGATGGAATTTCATCCCAATCGGCTTGTGTAGCCTCTTTTAAAGCCCCAATGACGATAGGTTCAATTACACCGCTACATTCTGGCATGGTAATCGAAGTTACAATAGATGTCGTTGGTATTCCAAACGGATTCTTTCGCCATTCCCCTTCTGTCTGGCTATTGATAATCACGCCTTTAAAAATCGGTACATTCAACTCTTGTAGCAGCGTGTAGCCGGGATGTTCTTCAATTTTCCCCTCGCGATTACGAGAAATCAGAAACAATACTTGTAAATCAATTAACGCCTCAATCAACGGCTGCTTATTTTTCATGAAGTAATTTTCAATGATAGAAATATTATCTTGCCGCCCATTTTTAGGATCATGACGGTCAACGCTAAACACCGGCAAAGCATTATAGCCACTTGCATGAATTTCTTTTATTAATGCATCTACAATCCCAGTATCATGATTTAGCCACATACTGCGGCTAAATAAAATCCCAATCGTTTTTCTTTCTTCCTGATAAAGCGTAGGATTCGTTAAATATGCTGCGAGATTTTCTAACACAATCGCTTTTTGCGAAACATAAATGCCCTGCCAAGCAACTGCCTGCGGTGCATCTACTTGCACTTTAGCTCCCAATATTTCCTTTAATAAAAAATACAATGCATTTTTTACGTTTTCTTTGCCGCCAATTGTTAAGTACGCTTGTACTATCGCGGGAAATTTCTCATTCACTGTAGTAAAAATAGAAAATTCCGGTCGATGTGAGGTCGACAACATTGGCTTATGCTGTCCGATTATTTTTAACTGCATTGAAATTTCTTCCCAAACGCCGTGCGTAGATGGAATCAAAAAAATTAAATCTGCTTGTTCGGCCAAATAAGCAAGATATTCTTTTCTAAATACAGGATCTGATAATCGATCGATGATTGCTAAATTGATTTCCACTTCTTTCATTTCTTGCTTTGCTTCCAAAAAAGACATCATTTGATGACTTTCCAGCAAAATTGCCAATTTCATTGCTATGCCTCCCGCAAATTAATCCTCATTTCGCTCTTCCAGATCACCTTCAATTGATAAGTAAAGTGATTTTAATTCCTCTAAAGTCTCCGATTTCGCTTGCCACATTTGACGTTGCTGTGCCTCTAAAAGTTTTTCCGCAATCCTCTGCAAAGCCCACGGATTCACCTTTTTCATCCAGTCCTGCATCTCTTTATTTAACGCATATTTTGCAGCAATTTTTTCATACATCCAATTTTCCATTACACAGCTAGTCGCATCCCAATCATAGCAACGAGCAATCGCCCCAGCTAAATCTGCCGCACCTTTATAGCCATGTTTTTTCATTCCTTCAATATGTTTCGGATTGATCACTTCCCCGCGAAAAATCCGTTTAAACTCTTCTCCTAAACTGCGCACAACAACTTTTTGCCGATCTGAGCTGTCTCCACAATATGAGCGCGGCGCAGACCCTTTAAAACTGCGAACAGCTGCAATTAATCCGCCATGAAATGCATTAAAATCATCTGAATCCAGCATCGTTGCCTCGCGGTTATCTTCATTTTTAATCGTAATATCCATGACCGATAATCGCTTTGTGAACAAGTTTGGCCTATACGTTCCATTTTGCTGTCCGCCATAAGCATGTGCGCCCCATTGCAAATAAATTTGCGCTAAATCGTCTACAGTTTCCCAATTTTTCGCTTCTAATGCATTACCAACCCCAGCACCATACGCACCGGGTTTACAGCCAAAAAGTCTACAGCCGACCTGTTGCCAAGCATCTTTTGGCGCAACGCCTTCTTTTTTCATTTCCTCAGCATCGCTAAGCATATGCTTGCGAACATAATTTGCTTCAATATCTTCATCAAGTTCACCGACGATACGCACTGCTTCATCTAACCATTTCATTGCCGCTGGCATTCCGTCTCTAAACAAACCGCTGATTCTTGCCGTTACATCGATACGCGGACGCTTTAATTCTTCTAAAGGAATAACTTCCAAGCCTACGACACGCATACTGCCTTTTTTCCACACGGGTTTAACCCCTAATAAATATAAAAACTCCGCCACGCATTGTCCACGACTTCTTAAATTTGCCCCACACCAAAGAATCATCCCAATGTTTTCGGGGTAGCACCCTTCTTCTGCCAAATAACGCGAAATAACACTATCCGCTAAAGACGTGCCTAAAGTCCAACCAATTGGCGAAGGTAATTTACTTGGATCAACCCCATAAAAATTTCTTCCGGTTGGCAAAACTTCGATTGCTCCGCTCGTCGGTGCTCCAGCCGGGCCAGGTTCAACATATTTCCCAGATAATCCAGACAAACAGTTTTCAATTTCTTGTGTTGTCTTTTCTAAATTACCGACTAACGTCTTACAAATAAATGCAGCAACACGCTGAATCTCGCATTTTGCTTCTTCTGCCAACCCTTTATACCAGTCCAAATACTGCAACTGCCCTAACCGCTCTACATCATAAGATGCATCAGCTAACAGACTGACGACTTCCTGACAATGGGTACGAATTTTATCTAAACCGACGCCATTACTCGTTATTCCATCGGCAGAAAGCTGTCCACTTTTTTCTAATAATAAGTAATAATCCTGATGAAACGCTTTTGCAATCGCTTTGGGAAGTGAAGGCAAATCATCGTGTTCAACTTTCGTTAATGCCAGCAGATAATCTTGTAGAAGTTGGTCCGCCGGCGCATTCCCTAAAATATGTAAACCCGTCCGAATTTGCAAATTTTTAATATCCGTAATATAGCAATGCAGCTCTTGTACATAGTCATCAAAATTTTCTGTTGGCTTCGTTTTCATATCCTCGCTTAGATTTAACGCTAAAACTTTTTCATTAATCTTCGCTTTTACCGCCTCAAGATTTGCCGGCTGATAAGCTTTAAAATGTATGTACTCTTCTAAATATTTTTCCAATTCAGCCATTTCTTCATAAGCGCCCGCATGGCTCATCGGCGGTGGCAAATGACCAATCAAACAAGCTGCGCCGCGTCTTTTTGCCTGCGTTCCTTCACCGACAATCGTAATCAAATACGGATAAAGGTTCGGCAAATCACCAAGTGCCAAATCCGGATAACAGGTATCTGATAATGCCGCGCTTTTCCCCGGCAGCCATTCTAGTGAACCATGCGTACCAATATGCATAACGGCATCCGCTTGCCATAGATCGCGAATCCAATGATAATACGCCAAATAATGATGGGGCGGCGGTGCATCAGGTGAATGTAGTATTTTCCCCGGGTCTTCACCAAATCCGCGCGGTGGCTGCACACTAATAAAAACATTCCCATTTAAAATCCCCGGGATGAGCAGTTCATCATCGTAACAAAACACATCGCCGGGCGCATCTCCCCAATGCGCATTCAGCTCCATTTGAGTCTCTTTCGGAAGCGTTGAAAAAAATTTCTGATACTCCTGTTTAGTGACTCTGGCTGGTGTATTTTCTATCTGTTTATCTGTCAAAAACCGCCGATCATTCGTTACGCCAGCTAACAATTCTTCGATAAAGATTTGACCATCTGGCGGAACATGGTCAACAAAGTAACCTTCTTCCTGCATTCTCTTTAATAAATTCCTAATGCTTGCCGGCGAATCTAATCCGGCAGCACTGCCAACATTTGAATTATTTGCCGGCACATTATGAAAAACTATTGCAACTTTTTTCTTTTCATTTGCTTTGTGACGCAAGTTTGCCCATTTTTTTGCTTTCTGTACCACGCGCCGCAATCTCTCATGATTCGGTACATATGAAATCGTTCCATCGTCAGCAATTTTTTTGTTGGCAACTGGCAGCGAATGAATGACACCATCAAATTCACTTAGCGCAAGAACACTAGAAATTTCTACCGGATCCATTCCCGCCGTACTGTTTCGCCACTCCTCATAATCCTTACGCAAAGTGTACGCTTGCAAAATTGGCACGTTTAAACGCTGCAAAAAATCCTTTTCGATTCTTTTACCAACGGTCAACGAAAATTTGAAGGTAGTAATTACCGCATCGACAATGACTTTACCCTGACGATAAAAATATTGTTTTACTGTGTCATCAATTCCTGGAACATCCTCCGCTTTATTTCCTGCCCATAAACAGAAAACCGCTATCGCATTCATGCCCTGTGCTTTTATTTCCTCTATTAAGGCTGTTTGATAATCAAGATCCTGCCATATCCACTCTTCCCTAGAAAACAATATTCCGATGGTCATCTTGTCTGTTGCACAATCGTTATTCCAATAGGACTCAATATCTAAAATCGGCTCAACATGTGCTGGATGAAAGATTCCATTCCAATGCAGTTTTTTTGGCATCTGGTACGAGGTCTTCTCGCAAAATTTTTTTTCAACAGCATAAAGCCATAAATTCGTATAGTTTTCAATCCCGCCAAAATTCAAGTACCGTTCAATTTCAGCTTGAATTTCTAAACAAAATGCATCTGCGTTTTTTGCCTCTTGTGTATTCGCTAACAGACAATACTTTATTTTTTCTTGTTTTAAAAGTTTAAGTGCTTTCTGGAAGAAAGGATGGTCATCGCTCATTCCCATCCAGGAAAAAATAACGAAATCCGCCTTCATAAATTCTATCTGTGTATACGTACTCCAATTGGTATCGTGATTCACGCGATAGACTTCATGTACGCTGGCTAGTCTTTTTTCTGCGACTAATAGATTCAATGCCTGTTGCATCATACTCCCTTGACGTTCTTTGTTCGTTACAAAAATTATTTTCTTCATCAAAATTCCTCCAAAAAACACTTATCCAAGCTCTTATGTAAATGAAATGATGTTAAACTGCGTACTAGTAAATACTTTTTCCTTTTTATTAAAGTCCATCATTAATATTGCAGCTTCCCCTTGATAGGAAAACTTCAGCTCTCCATCGATAATTGCCGCACTTTTCGCAATAAAACAATTCATTCCGCGTGTATTTCCCGTTTGGTTGCAAACAATCACAGGACGTCCACCACTCATTTTAGAGCAGCGTTCCCAAGCTTTTTCCGGAGGACCGCCACAGCCTGGCGGCCAAGCAGCAATAACAAGAATTAATTCTGCTCCCATTTCACCAAGCTGCGCTCCGTTTTCTCCATACCATGCATCGGCACAAACCAACACTCCTATAGATACTCCCTCATAACGCAAACAAGTCAATTTTTTACCAGCAGTTGACCAACCCTCCGTTGTCGAACCTACAATTTTAAGTTTCCGATGTTTGTCGATAATTTCTCCTTTTGCATCAATAATCAGACAGCTATTGTATTTTTTCCCATCTTCATGATCGAGTTCACCACAACCAAGAAAAACTGTAACTTGTAATTCCTTTGCCAGATCTAAAACAGGCTGAATAATATTCGTGATCTCTTGCTCCCAAACATATTCTCGATCCAGTTGCGTAAAAAAGTATCCTTGCAATGCCATCTCTGGCGTAAGAATCCATTTCGCACCAGATTTTGCTGCCATTTTTATTGATTTACATAAAACCTTTAGATTTTTTTCTTGTGGCCCGCCACTTAAATTTAAATGTAATAATGCAATTTTCATCCCCATAAAAATCCTTTTTCTTTACAAATTCTTATTATTCACCTGAAAATGAAATATGCTGATTCGCAGGTTGTGCAAACGCATCTCCATAAACGGCATAAGCAATCTCCCTTACACCATAGACAAAATCTTGCGAAGCGTTATAAATATACCCTTCTCTAGGATAACGCAAGCCATTATTTTTAATTGCAGTAACCGTTTGAAGTGATGGATCATTTAAATATTCCTGATTAAATTCGCCGACATCGTAAGTTCCATGATCTTGATAGGAAGGCATTAAGAAAATATCCGGATTAATTCCTACGATCATTTCTTTTGTTAACACTTGTCCATTTTTTATTCCGGCTGCCGCTACGCCATTGATAACGCCTGCATAATTACACATCGCATCAAAGGTACAGCCACTTCCGCCATAAGTCGTCATCAAAGAAACCAAGACAATTTTTTTTCGCTGATCGTCAGGGATTTGTTCAACTTTTGCTTGAATATCTGCAAGCTCCTCCTTCATTTTTGCTAAAATCAAATCGCCTTTTTCTTCCTCTTGTAATGATTGCGCAATTAGTTTAATCGTAGCTTGCGTATCAGCCAAGCTAGCAACAGTTGGCGTCACAATGACCGGAAATCCTAAATCCCTCAGGGAAGATACGGTATCGGCAGGTGTCCAACCACTGGCAATAATGATATCTGGTTTTAATGCAAAAACCTGCTCCGGCGAAGGGTCTTTGATTTTTACGGGAATCTTCTTCGCCTTTTCAACAATATTAGAGCTATAAGGATCATCTAATAAAGCATTAACCCCAACCATTTTATCTGTAGTCACCATGCCTAATGCAATAATGTCCGTATGCATAGACAAGGTTAAAATTTTATTTGGCTTATGTGGAATCTTTACCACGGTTCCTTGGCTATCCATGACCTCATAAGCATCTTGAGAAAGTTGGCTTTCTGTGCTTTTCCCACACCCACAGCATAAGAGGAATATAAAGATACTGCATAAAATCAAACCAATTTGATATTTTTGCTTCCATTTATTTTTCATCATTTATTTCTTCCAAATCTCCTTCTAAGGATAAAAATAATTTTCTCAATTCATCTTTTGTCTCTGGTTTCGCATTCCATAATCCACGCTGATCGGCTTCTAATAACACCTCAGCAATTCTGTGCAATGCCCATGGATTCACTTCTTGCATCCATTTTTGCATCTCTTCATCAAATGCATATTTTTCTGCGTATTTTTCATACATCCAATCTTCCATAACATCGCTTGTCGCATCCCATTGATAACTGACAGCAACGTAAGTCGCTAAATCACCGGCGCCTTTATAGCCATGTTTTTTCATTCCTTCAATATATTTAGGATTCATGGCTTCGCCCCTAAACCACCGTTTTAACTCTTCCGCTAAACTTCGCAACTGAATTTTTTTTCGATCTGAGCTATCACTTACATAGTTTCGTGGCATTTTACCGCTTACACTGCGGACAGCGGCTACCATACCACCGCGATAATTATTATAATCATCCCCCGCTAACATAGAAGACTCGCGATGATCTACATTCTGCAAGGTAATCTCCATCTTTTCTAAACGCTTTTTAAATAGCTTTGGCAAGTACGAACCTGCTGAACCCTCGCCATAGGCATGCGCTCCCCAACGAACGTACACATCGGCCAAGTCATCAATATTATCCCAATTTTTTGCTTCTAATACCGCCCCGACACCTGCACCATGCGCGCCTGGTGGATCACCAAAAATTCGATATGAAGCTTGCCGCCAAGCCTGTTCTTTCGCTGTGCCTTCTTGTACTAACTCATCAACTTCCGCTAAAATATGTTTGCGAACATAATTTAGTTCAAGACTTTCATCAAGCTGAGACACCATATCTACTGCTTTATTTAGCCAATCTATGGAAGCTAACATGCTATCACGAAACAGCCCGCTAATCCGTCCAGTTACATCGATTCGTGGTCTTTTTAACTCTTCTAGCGGAATAATTTCTAAGTCAATCACCCGCTTGCTGCCGCTTTGCCAAACTGGTTTTAAGCCCATTAAATATAAAAATTCTGCAACACATTGTCCATGATTACGCAAATTACTCGTTGCCCACAAAATAATACCTACGCTCTCGGGATAATGCCCCTCCTCATTAATAAAACGTTCGATTACATTATCCGCCATCGTCTTACCGATTTTCCAAGCCGCCTCTGTAGGAAGAGTTTTGGGATCAACACTATAAAAGTTTCTTCCTGTCGGTAATAAATCCGCACCACCGCTCGTTGGAGCTCCAGATGCACTTGGCTCAATATAAGCACCATTTAGTGCTCGCAGGGTATTTTCAATTTCTAACGTCGTCAAAAGTAGACTTGGTGCAATATGCTGACAAATATATCTAGCTACTTTTAAAAATTCTGTACGCTCTTGCTCAGTTAATTTTTCCGTCCAGGATAAATGGAAGATTCGTTCTGCTTGTTCTACCTCAAACTGCTGTTGATACAAGAGCACAATAACTTCACGACACTTTTGCCGAATTTCATCTAATAAAATGCCATAAGTCTTACTTCCATCGGGAAGTAACGTACCGCTATTTTCTAACAAGACGTAATAATCGTATCCATAAATCACGGCCGCAATTGTTTTTGTCAGCGATGGAATCTCGCCATTTTCTAACCGTGTCAATTCTAACAAATACTCAATCAGTTCATCCCCCTCTGGAGGGCAACCCAAAATATGCAATCCATTATGAATCTGCATATTTTTTATATCCGTAATAAAAACGTGCAATTGCCCAAGATAATCATTAAAATCACCATGGTCAACAATTTCTTCAATCTTGCACTCAGCTGCTTTTTGCCTAATTAAATCTTCCAATATCGTTTTATTCTGCTCGGCAGCCATATCCTTTTGAAAATGAATATATTCTTCTAACAGTTTTTCTAGCTCTTCTAACTCTTCATACACTCCGGCAACGGTCATCGGTGCAGATAAATAACTGATTAAACATGCGGCACTACGCCTTTTTGCCTGAATTCCTTCGCCAACACAGGTAATCCAATAATGATAAATATTCGGCATATTTCCCGTAGCAATGTCAGGATAGCAAGCGTTTGACATCGCTACGCCTTTGCCCGGAAGCCATTCTAAATTTCCATGCGTCCCTACATGAATCATTGCATCCGCTTGCCAAATCTCTTGTATCCAATGATAAAAGGCTAGATAATGATGTGTTGGCGCACAATCCGGCGAATGATAAATTTTGGCCGGATCCTCGCCAAATCCACGTGGAGGTTGTACCGTAATATAAACATTCCCATTTTTCATCCCCGGAATCAGCAAAGTATCCTCATAATAAAATACTTCGCCTGGCACTTCTCCCCAATCATGAAGCAACTGTTTTTTTGTCTCTTGTGGCAGAGTTTCAAAATAAGCTTGATATTGTTCTTTTGTTAATTTCCCGTCAGCTTCTAAAATTTGTTTTTCTGAAATAAACCGCCGATCATTGGTGGCATGACTTGTTAGATCCGCAATAAATTCTTCGCGACTTACAGGCAAACGATCTACCTGATAGCCATCATCTTTCAACCTTTTTAATAACAGGCGAATACTTTCAATAGAATCAAGACTTGCTGCACTTCCGATGTTTGAATTTGTTGGCGGATAATTATGAAATATGATTGCAACTTTCTTTTCTTTGTTCTGCTTTTTATTTAATTTAGCCCATTTTCCAGCCTTTTGTATTAACCGCTCAATTCGTTCTCCTAATATGCATTTTGTATGTGTCCCATCCTCTAATTCTTCTTGTGTTGCGACTGGTACACTATGAATAATTCCATCAAATTCAGGCAATGCAATCGCATAGGATAATTCATTTGCCGACATTCCTACAAAGCTATTCTTCCACCATTGATACGTATTATATAAATGGTATGCTTGTAAGATTGGAACATTTAATTTTTTTAATGCTTCTAATTCAACAAATCCCGTAACCGTCAAAGAAAAAACAAAATTGTTAATTAACACGTCAATTATAGGGTGTCCATTTTGATAAAAAAACTTTTCTATATTGGTTTGTAAGTTAACCGCCCCTGTTTCTTCATTCGCCATTGTTGTCGTAAAAATCACAAGTGGAATAAATCCTTGCCTTTCAATTTCAGCAATTACTTGATTTGGATAAGCTAAGTTCTGCCATAACCAATCTTCCCGCGAAAAAATCATACCAATGATCGGCTTATTGAGTGATTGCTTCTTTTCCAAATACTCCTCAATACTTAAGGTTTCATCCGGATAATTAGGATGATATACCCCTGCCCATGGCATTTGTTTTGGTTCTTCTACTTGACAATTTTTTTTACAAAATGTTTTTGCAAGCCAAAGCCATAAATTCGAGAAATTCTCTAAGCCGCCATAACTAAAATATTTAAAAATTGTATTTTTTTCTTCGGGAGTTAAGCCTAAATCCAGTACATCGTCACCAGCATCCATGATGTGATAAAGATGGTAAATGTGGTTTTTCTGCATATAGATTGAAGATTTTTTTAAAAAGTCACAGCATAATCCCGTCCCCATCCATGACACTAAAACAAACTCACACGCGCAAAGCTTCTCTTCCCAGCGTTGATTCCAGATTTCACTATCTTTTATCTGCAATTGCTCAAAAGCATCATTTAACTGATTTGTTTTCTCAGCAAGAAGCTTAGCTGCTTTCATTCCCCTCTCATGATGTTCCATATTGGTGATAAATAATATTTTGCTCATATTCTTTTACTCCATTGCTCATTTATCGACGGCTACCGGGGTCATCTATCGAAATAAGCGATTCACACAAAATCGAAGATTTTGGTTCTCTGCTTATAATATCCTCGCTTCTTTAAGCGGAAGTAAAGACCTCGTAAGCCCCTGAATTACGCGTCTGGTTTCAGTGGGAGTTGAGCCTCCTACTGAAACAGCCTTGTTTATATTAGAAAAATAGGGCTGTTATCAGCCCTATTGCTTTCATCATAAAGTGCGAATTGATGATTAGAATGAATATTGAACTCCAACTTGGAAGTTACGCCCTGGTGCTGAATACCAACTACCATCTGGATCCATATCATAACATTGATCTGTATAGAATTTATCAAAGATATTATTCACACGAATAAACGCTTTTGCATTGTCTTCGAATTGATAATTGATTGCTGCATCCCAAATCCAGAAAGAGGTAAATTCATCGGCTATATTTTTCCCTTTGCGCCCTTCTCTATCAATAATGCCTCTGCCGTTAAGCTGCATATCAAATTGATCCTTTTCGTATTTCAGCCCGAGATTCCAAGCACCGCGCGGTAAATATCCATTCCGATTTGGATTTGAAGATGCATTTTCCGGATCAATATACAAATGCGTATAGCCTACATTGGCACTAAAATTATCATTAAATTGCTTTGTTAACTGAACATCCCAGCCACGGGCACTTTCTTCCCCAACATTGTAATATTTATAGGTGTCCGAATTAAATCCGATCATATTTTCTGCTTCTCGCTTAAATATATTGAAACTACCCGTGAAGGTTTTATCAAATTTGTGATTCACACCAAATTCTATTGTTTTTCCTGTTTCCGGTTCTAAATTTAAACTTCCGTAAGAGGAATACAACTGATATTGATTTGGCGATATAAAGAATTCCTTATAACTCATATAGTAATTTGTATTGTCACTCGCTTCATAACCTAATACAACACTTGGCGTATTGTGGCGTCCATATACGGAATGATTGTCTGTCCGAATCCCCGTCGTTAATGTCCATTCATTATTCATATGCCAAGCATCTTGCAAATAAAAGGCACGATTTGTAATCGTTCGATCTCGCCAAGCATCTGTATAACCATAACTTGTACTAGAATAATTCTTGATCTTATCTTGATAAAAATCAAAGCCGCCTACTAAGGTGTGATTCTCTGTTGTATAAGTTACCTGGTCACTGATCCCAGAAGTCTCTAAATCCATTAACCATACGTTCATTGGATCATTATAGTTATCGTTAAGATAGTTTTTATTTTGATATAACGAAATCTGATTTACTACTTTTTCAGAAATACGATTTGTGGATAAAATACTCAATCTCTTTTGGTCTTTTTCACCTTCACTAATTTTCGTTTCATGAAGACCGCCATTTTTCGGGCGTAAATAATCCGATTGATAAGATTCGTAAGTAAATACTAGCGAAGTATCTTCATCAAAATCTTTGCCGATTTTAAAATTAAAATCGTTTGCATTTACTTTATTTTGAATTGTATTGCTGCGCCCATCCTTAAAATCACCACTAATATCTTTTTGCGCAGCAAGCATCCAATAAACATTGTCATCCGTTCTTCCCGTATTCAAAAAACTATATTGTTCCTTACCAAAACTGCCACCTGTAATTTCTAAGGAAGTTTTATTATCACCTGCAGAGACTTTGCGTGTAATAATATTAATTACACCGCCAGAGGCATCTGAACCATAAAGTGTTGATGCTGAACCTTTTAATATTTCAATTCGTTCAATGGTATCCATATCTACTACTTCTGAAGCATTAAATTTTGAGAAAGTACTACCATTTGTATTTACTCTCATTCCATCAATAAGAACTACAATATTTTTTGTTCCATTAATATAAATACTGTTTGAAGTATAATTTCCGCCACCGTTTCCATAGTTTTGAATAGTAACACCTGGAACATCTCTAAGCACATCCGTTAAGTTTGCATAATGATTTTTTTCTAACATTTCACGCGTAACAACATTGATATTTGCAGGTGCTTTAAAAGCACTCTGTTCCATTTTAGATGCTGTAACAACAACATTGTCTAGCGTATATTCATCTAAGGTAGCGGCTTCTACACTTGGCAATGCTAACGAAACAAATGTAGTACAAGCAATCGCGGCTAAAATTGTTCTTTTTCGTAAAAAATCCCTTTTCATTGTAGATTCCTCCAAAAATAATTAATAGAAAATAATAAAAAACTCTGTCACGCGATTTGCGTACAGAGTTTTCATGCAAAATAAACAGTATTCACTGTATATCTCCCATCCCTGTCGCTCGCAGGTCTAACGGTATGATCATGCAACGGCAGTTCTTCTGACTCAGATTCATCACTTCTCCAGCCTTCCCAAGATTTCTCTCAGTGACATATTTGGAGTTGCTCCTCTTTACAGCGGCGGGACCGTACCGGATTTACACCGATTTCCCCTATTAAGCCCTTTTGGCACCTATTGCGCGATTATGAAATTCGTTTTTCATCATAAACTATATAGTGGCTATATAGTCAAGCTTTTAAAAGCATAAATTTATATTTTTCTCCAATTAACTACAATGAATTGCTGTCCGCTTCAAACTACATTCCGAAGGATATGCCATTTTTGTTTTGCTACCATACCATCTAGCAAAACAACCCCCGCCACACAACGAAAAATCATTGCACTCTAAGCAAAAATGCAAACTATTTTTTATTAACTCTGCAACCTTGGCTTGTTTTTGTCTATCCACACCCGTTTTAATATTTCCAATATAAAAGTCAGGATTACCAACCAATGAAGCACAAGCATAGATATCTCCAGTTGCATCAACATAAATTGCAGCACCATTCATCGCATGGCAATGCGCAAAGGTCGTTAAGCTGCCTTTTTTTAATTTTTCCACGCGCTCTAACTGCGCAAACAATATTTTACGTCCTGTTAGTTCTTCAAGCTTTTCAGCTAAGGTAAACGCTTTCTCTAATCCAGCTTTTACGTCTTGAGGTTCTGCCGCTTTTATCTCTGCACCGCGTCCTTGTCCTCTTAGTAAATCAAACCCAATTCGCCTTACATTTCCAAGGTAATAGGCAAGCTCTACAATCCCTGTTAATTTATTTACATTTTGAGCTGTCACAACACAAGTCACACCGATTTGGATAGAATGATGTTTCAAAATTTCAATTCCATTTAAAATCGCCTGCATACATCCACTACCATTTGGAAAACATCTCTGCTTATCATTTTCCTGTGTTCTCCCATCTATGCTAACGCCAATTGCAACTTTTCCTTTTTTTAGGATTTTCGCGATTTTCTCAGTAATTAACGTTCCATTTGTTTGCACCTGCATTAGTGCAGGAATTTTATTGTGCTGAACATATTCAATCACCGCTTGAATGACCGGAAAATTCAGTAGCGGTTCTCCACCACTAAATTGAAGGATAAACTTCTCTTTACTTGTTGCAGCAATATCTACTGCTTGAATCGCTGTCTCAACTGACATAAAATCAGCAGCATGTTCATTCGCATAGCAATACTTACATGATAAATTACAGGTACCGGTTAAACTAAGTAATAGCATCTTTGTCGATGTTTCAGATTGATTTAAAAACTCCATTTTTCTGCTCCATTAAATGCATAAATTCATTTGTTGTCATTACTTTTACTTGTGATTGCCGTATTAATACATCGTATAAGCGTTTTGCTTCCCCATTTGTATAATCACGTTCTTCAATCGGTGTATCCTCCAAAACAATCAATTGTTTTGCAATAAATGCATCTTTTAAGTTCATTAAATTATTTATTCCATAGGCAATATTACAAAGCACTGTAAAGGTTGCATGACCAATTAATACGCGATTTTCCTCACTATTTGATTCATCGATAGGAGCAAAAGCTTCCTTATAAATCACCTTTGCATTAAATGCAGACGCTACAATTGCGTCTCCATCTCCAGTTGATAATACCCCCGTACTAATCTTATAGTGCTGTTCATATAACTTTCTTATTAAATCCGAAGCAATCCCGCCTCCACTAATAATGTGAATCCGTTGCTTGCTATCATTTCTGTTCTCTTTATGATAAGTATAGATATCAAGCAATCCCGATACATAATTATTAAACACTGCTGCATTCATCTGATACGCTTGATGTAAATTACCAGTAGTGATTACTTCTTCTGGTAATCCATCCGCTAAAACGTTACCTTTATTCAGTAAAATTAATCGAGAACAAAATTTTGCCGCCAAGCGAATGTCATGAACAACAATCAAAATAGTTTTTCCCTGACGACAAAGCTCTTTGCACTGACGAAAAATCTCTTCTTGATACGTTAAATCGAGACTAGCCGTAGGCTCATCAAGAAAAATCAAATCCGTTTCTTGTGTAAGAACCTTTGCTAATAATACACGCTGTTTTTCCCCACCTGACATATGATTAATATCCTTATCCGCTAAATGAGAGACGCCTGTAAATTTCATATATTTTTCAGCAATTGCATAGTCCTCTTCACTTTCATTCTGCCACCATTCCAAATAAGGATATCGTCCTGCTAAAACAACCTGTTTTGCTGAAAATCCGAATCCTGTATTAATTTCCTGCTGCATATAAGCAACTTTACGCGCAATCTGCTTTTCAGATAATGTATGCAGATTTTCCCCAAATATTTCGATGGTTCCTATTGCTGAATGAATTCCCCGTAAACTTTTTAGCAACGTACTTTTACCTGCGCCATTGGGTCCAATAATACCAACAAACTCTCCCAGATTTACTGTAAAATTAATGTCCTGTAATATAGTATAATTGTCTATCGCTAATCCAACATTTTCTGCAATCAGTATAGGTTGTTTCATTATAGCTGCCCCTTCCGCTGCGCCCGTCTAAGTAAAAACAAAAAGTATGGTGCACCCATTAAAGCAGTCATTACACCCACGCGAATCTCCGCTGGCTGCGCAATCAATCTTCCCACCGTATCACACCCTAATAGAAAAGTCCCTCCAGCTAAGGCACAGGCTGGTAATAAAATCCGGTGTTCTGCTCCTAAGATAATCCTCATAATATGTGGCACTACTAACCCAACAAAGCTTATACTACCACTGACACATACTGCAGTAGCTGTCGTTAGTGAAGCAATGAATAATAAAAGCATTCTCAATTTGGCTACCGACATACCGACAGAGCGCGCTTCTTCCTCACCAAGAACAAGAATATTCAAATGTCTAGCTAATAAACATAAAATAATAATACCAAGCACAATTGGACCAACTGCCAAATACACATGTTCCCAGCGTCTATAATCTAATCCGCCAACCGTCCAAAATAAAAATTCCCGCAATTTATATTCATTCATAAAAGTTAAGATTCCCGAAGTCAACGCTCCTAAAAAAATGCTGACAGCAACACCGGCCAGCAATAATACCATAACGGGAATTTTTCCATTGCGCATTGCAAGAAAAATCGTTAAAGCAACGGTTGCCAAAGATCCGATAAATGCAAAAAGAGGCATATAAAACATGCCTACAGCAGTCAGTCCTGTAGAAATAGCTAATACAGCTCCCAGTGCAGCTCCACTCGACACACCAATAATCCCTGGCTCTGCCAATGGATTTCCAAAAACGCCCTGCATTACTGCACCCGTTACAGCTAACGCCGCCCCGACTAAAATGCCAACAAGCGTTCTAGGCATTCTAATATGCCAAACAACAGCGGTATCCTCAGCTGTTGGAACGGCATTCGTTAGTATTGGCAAATTTAATTGGTCAGTAAGAATATTTACGATAGATAAAAAAGGAATCTGAATTTGCCCAAAACTTAAGGACATTGCAAAAGTAAGCAAAAATAAAGCGACTAAAACAATTAAAATGATAATTTTTTTATTCAAAGCGTTCATAGCATATCCTTTTATTTAAAATTTTCTCAACGCACGTTGCTGTGTTCTTACTTTAGTTTGCCAATCCAAAGTTGATGTCTGCATAAATTCATGCACAAGATATTTAGGCTGTATCTTTTCCACAATTTTTTGCACCGTTTGTGTAGTAAACGGAAGATGTTCATCAATCTTTAGTACATGTTCCATAATATTGCCTATAGAATAATCACGAGTAATGTTTTCTTGTCTAATCTTTTTGACATACTCTCCCGATAATGAATAATGTAGATGAATTCCTTTTATATATCTGCTTTCTGCTCCCAAATTATTCAGAACTTGCAAAATATACTCTACACCATCTTCTTGCGTCACTAGGTTTTGATTTGTGTTCATCAAGTGTCCCGTATCCAGCATAATCCCTTTATTTTTATGCTGAATTCCAGCCATTAGTTTTTCTACGATATTTCTATCTAACAAAGTTAAGCCCGGCCACCATAAATTCTCAAATAACAAAGTTACACCTTCTGGAATCACATCTGAAAGATCATTCACAAGTTCAATGATCGCTTCAATAACCATATTATCTTTATAATGAAACTTCCAATGATAAAGTTCCTCTTTTCTTGCCTGACTAACATGAAAAACAAGATATTTAGGATTCATTTTTATTGCTGCTGAAATATTCTCTTTATATAAAGCTAACCAATCATTTCGCGTCAAACCACCAAAACAAGATTTAATCGCATCCGTATTTGGGAAACTTAATTTCAAGCCTTGTGAATTTCCTAGCCAAAAATCTAACCAATCACTCCAAAACCGTAAATGCACACCATAAATAAATTTTTCCGGATGCAAATTAGAATCCCACGGTTCCCAAAGCATCATTTCAATACCATCTAAGCTATTTTTTTTCAGAAATTTTTCTAACGCCTTCGCATCGTTTTGAATCAAATTATTATCCATGGAGTAATTTGATAAGTTCACTAATTCAATCATAGTAACCTCTTTCAACCAATCCCTTTCAATCTATCAAGAAAAGGTTTCTTCTTTAGCATACTTTAAGTAATCGTAAAACTAAATTTTCTATAAATATAACACCGAACGGCATCACCATAGACATTTTTTGCTGGTGAAAATGATAAGCGATATGCTGTTTTTACTGCTTCGTTATCAAATGCTTCATATCCTGAGGAAGAAGCAACCTCTACACTTTCCGCATTTCCATCCGCTCCAACTAGAATTTTAACCTTTACCGCTCCTTCAATTCCTTGTCGTTGTAGCTTTTTCGGATAATTCGGCGCAGCATCTGAAATTAATTGTGGTGGTGTTTTGGGTTTTAATGCGTCCCCATTACCGTCACCATTGCCATTTTCACTGCCACTTCCCGTTCCATTATCATTTCCGCTTCCCGTTCCTTGTCCATTTCCAGAACCTTCACCATTGCTTCCCTGTCCATTTCCAACAGTTGAACCGCTCGTATTATTTCCATGGTTCGTAATTGCTTGATTTGTCGTACTTTTTTCAATATGTTGTTTTCTTTCTTCTATATACTGTTTTGTCACTGGTGGAATATTTGTATCATTTTTTAACACGATGTCTTCTACTGCTGGTTCAGCAACCTCTGACGCTGCAGCTCCATCATCACCGCCGCCAGATTCACCGCCGCCAACATCTTCATAAACAGTTACATCAACGATCTTAGCTGCGCTGCTATCCATGCGCATAAAAAGTCCCGTGGATGCAACGAAAACAAATACAATAATATGTAAAAACAGCGATATTCCTAAGGACAAACGTTCTTCTTTGGATTGTTTATGCATGATTAGCTCCTCCCAGATTCAGCGGCCAGACCAAATCGTGTTAATCCTGCACCTTTCAATTGATCTAAAAATACAATAACTTTTCCATAATCAATATCCTGATCAGCGCGCAGCACCACTGCAAACTTAGGATTTTTCTTATTTTCTGCCTTCGCTTGTGCAATCAATGTCTTTTCATCAATTTGTTGATCTTCAAGCCACAAAGAACCATCTTTTTTCATCGTAACTAAATAATTCACATTTGTTTGCATTTCTGCGTGCTGCGCTTTTGGCATATTTACTGCTACAGTTTTTAAATCGACCATATATAATGTACTCAGCATAAAAAATACTAATAAAAAGAACATAATATCGATCATTGGAATAATCATAACTTCTGGTTTCGCAAAAGAACGTCGATCACGCAGTCGCACGATGTATCACCTGCTCTTTATATGCCTCTACTACTGAAAAGCATTGCTCCATATCCGTTACAACATTTTCTAAACGTTGCGCGAAATAAGAATGTACAGCTAAAGCAATAATCGCCACACATAGCCCCATAGCTGTAGCAATCAAGGCTTCACCAACACCACCTGTAATTGCCATGGCTTGCCCAGATTCAAGATTAAAAATACTAAATGCTGAAATCATCCCACTAATTGTACCCAATAATCCCAAAAGTGGTGCCATCGTAACAATTACATTTAAATAATATAAACGCTTACGCATTTTCGATAATGCAATTCCAGATTGAATTTCTAAATAGGAAGCTATTTTTTCCTGATTTTTGGTTTGTTTCCCCATCGCTTGATATAAAATATCTGCTAAATCCCCATTTGTAGCATCTGCTAATTTCTTTGCTTCTGAAGAATTATCTTCTGACATGAGCTCACAAAACTCAATTGCAAATTTGCGTCCTGAATCTGATCTCCTAAAATAAAAACCCCTTTCAACCCCGATCGTCACAACAAAAATAGAGCAAATTAAGAGTATATACATAACGAATCCACCTTTGTGGAAAAACTCTACCCCTTGTACAATAAAATCCATGTTAATCCTCCTTAGCTCATTTATAAAATATCAAGTATTTTCCTTTACCTATTAAACACAAACTATGGTGATGCGAAAATCGCATCACCATTGATGGGAATTTAATAGTTATATAGATAACGCAAACCGACGTGTGTGCACCTAATGATGAGCAATCACTAAAAGAGAGTCAAATACTTATAAAGTAACTTTTAGGGTTATGATATAGGAAGCCGGTTTGCGGATATCTCTTTTCTGCCACTTATTCTTCATAAGCGGCAAGCAACCGCTGCATTGCCATAGTTGCTGAAATTTTACCTTCAGCCACTTGTTTGTCAATGTGACTGCGGCATTCTCTTACCCGCTCATTTTGATAAAAGCGATTATGCAAATTTTCTTCAACCATTGAATATACCCATGCTAAAGTTTGTTCCTTACGGCGTGAAGTAAAGATTCCACTCGTGGTCACCGTTTCTTTAAACTTATCGATAACATGCCACAAATCGTCAATCCCCTCTCCCGTAAGTGAGGAACAAGTGTGTGCACGTGTTTGCCAGCCTTCGGTAGCCTGTCGTAAATAATGAAGAATACGCTCATACTCCACTTTGACCATTTGGGCTTTCTGCTTATTATCGCCATCAGCCTTATTAATCAAAATTGCATCGGCAATTTCCATGACACCTTTTTTCATCCCCTGTAATTCATCTCCTGCCCCTGTTAAAACAACAAGTAAGAAGAAATCAACCATAGAGCGGACAGTGATTTCACTTTGTCCAACTCCAACGGTTTCTACCAAAATAATATCATAGCCAGCGGCCTCACATAAAAGTAAAGTTTCTCTACTTTTTTTCGTAACTCCGCCTAATGTGCAACTCGACGGTGATGGTCTAATAAATGCATTTGGTTCCTTTGACAAATTCTCCATCCGCGTTTTATCACCTAAAATACTGCCCTTTGTAATACTGCTACTTGGGTCAACCGCCAGTACTGCGACTTTATGTCCGCACCCACACAATTTTGAACCAAGCGCTTCAATAAATGTACTCTTCCCAGCACCAGGCACACCAGTAATTCCAACACGAATTGAGTTCCCTGTATGCGGTAATAATTTTTGCAATACTTGCTGCGCTAGCACCATATGCTTGAGCGAATTGCTTTCGATTAGAGTAATCGCCCTTGATAATAACATTCTGTCACCAGCTAAAACACCTTGCACATAATCATCGACTGTGAGCCTTGGACGTTTCACCCCACTTGCAGCTGTTTTTTCTAACGGGGCAGTCTTCTTTGTCATTCCGTCGTGCCCACCATTAACCCCAGTCATCACACGGCAGGCAAATTCACTGCCGGCACACTCAGGTTGCCAATCAGGTCGATAAGTTGAATTACTCATGATCCCAATTCAAGCGTTTTTTCAATTCTTCAAGGACTTTTCCGGCTGCAATCGGAATAATTGTCCCCGGTCCAAATATTGCTGCGGCACCATGTTCACGCAAGAAATCATAATCTTGAGCTGGAATAACACCGCCAATAACTACCATAATATCTTCACGTCCACGTTTTTTTAATTCCTCTATCAATTGTGGCAATAGAGTTTTATGCCCTGCGGCGAGCGAACTCATTCCCACAACATGGACATCGTTATCCACCGCATCTTGTGCAGTTTCCTCTGGTGTTTGGAATAATGGTCCGATATCAACATCAAATCCTAAATCCGCAAAGGCTGTTGCAATTACTTTTGCTCCACGGTCATGGCCATCTTGCCCCATTTTTGCAATCATGATTCTCGGACGACGACCTTCTGCATCTTCAAATTCATCTGTCATTTTGCGAACGCGTTTAATTTCATCTTCATCAGCAAATTCACTGCTATATACTCCAGAAATTGAACGAATAATGGCTTTATGCCGTCCAGAAACTTTTTCTACTGCATCGGAAATTTCACCAAGGCTCGCTCTTGCGCGAGCTGCATCTACTGCCAATGCTAATAAGTTTCCTTCCCCTGTTTCTACGGATTTTGTAATTGCTTCTAAACAAGATTGTACTTTATCATTATCACGATTTGATCGTAATTTTTCTAAACGACGAATCTGTGCCTGACGTACTGCTACATTATCAACATCAAGAATATCCAATGGATCTTCTTTATCTAAACGATATTTATTTACGCCAACAATCATTTCATCGCGCGAATCAATATGCGCCTGTCTACGTGCTGCCGCTTCTTCGATTCTCATTTTTGGCAAACCTGTATCAATTGCTTTTGCCATACCACCAAGTGCTTCAACTTCTTGAATATGTGCCCAAGCGCTTTTTACCAGTTCTTGTGTTAATGCCTCTACATAATAGGAACCGCCCCACGGATCCACAACTTTACAAATTTTTGTTTCATCTTGTAAATATAATTGTGTGTTACGAGCAATACGTGCCGAGAAATCTGTTGGTAAGGCAATTGCTTCATCAAGTGCATTCGTATGCAATGATTGTGTATGTCCAAGTGCTGCTGCCATCGCCTCAATACATGTCCGAACAACATTATTAAATGGATCTTGCTCAGTTAAGCTCCAACCAGAAGTTTGCGAATGTGTTCTAAGTGCCATGGATTTTGTTTTTTGCGGATTAAATTGTTTAATAATCTTTGCCCATAGCAAACGTCCAGCACGCATCTTAGCAACTTCCATAAAGTAATTTTTTCCCATTGCCCAAAAGAAGGATAAGCGTGGTGCAAATGCATCCACACTTAATCCAGCATTTACTCCTGTTCTAATATATTCAAGCCCATCGGCAAGCGTATAACCAAGTTCAATATCCGCTGTCGCTCCAGCCTCCTGCATGTGATAACCCGAGATACTAATACTGTTAAACTTCGGCATAAATTGCGAAGTATAAGCAAAAATATCGCCGATAATCCGCATCGATGCTGCTGGCGGATAAATGTACGTATTACGCACCATGAATTCTTTTAATATATCATTTTGGATTGTACCAGCTAAAACTTCTTGTTTTACCCCTTGTTCTTCTGCTGCAACAATATAGAATGCTAGTACCGGAAGCACCGCTCCATTCATTGTCATTGATACTGACATTTTATCTAATGGAATTCCCGAAAATAAAATTTCCATGTCAAGGATTGAATCAACAGCAACCCCTGCTTTACCAACATCACCAACAACGCGTGGATGATCGGAATCATAGCCACGATGTGTTGCCAAGTCAAAAGCGATAGACAAACCTTTCTGCCCAGCTGCTAAGTTACGACGATAAAACGCATTACTTTCTTCCGCCGTAGAAAACCCTGCATATTGGCGAACTGTCCACGGACGAGTTACATACATTGTTGGATAAGGGCCACGCAGAAATGGTGGAATCCCTGCGACATAATGTAAATGATTCATCCCTGCTAAATCACTTCTCGTATATAGCGGTTTTAAATCAATTTGTTCCATCGTCCGTTGATACAATTCTTTAACACTACACCCCGTTTGTGCTTCTAATCTATCTTTCCATTCAGCAAAACTCTCTTGTTTTGCCTGTCCTTGAAAAGCCATTTTTGTAAAATCAGGTTGCATTATTTTATCCCTCCTTGTTGTTGTAGCCAAGTCAAGATATTATAGCAATTTGCCCGAACATGAATAAATTCCTCAACTCCTGCTTCACGATAAGATGCTTCATATTCTGGTGCTGGTGCGCCAGCAAGCATAACAATCATTTCTGGCTTTTCAGCTTTTATTTTTTTCGCAACTGGTGGAACAAGTTCTGGATACGTATCATCGGTTGAACAGATAATTGCAACCAACGCACCTGATTTTACCGCTGCCTCGGCAGCCTCATCGGTTGTCATAAATCCATCATTTTTAAGTACCTCAAAGCCACCTACTTCGAAGAACCCCGTACTAAAGTCAGCTCTAGGTTTATGTTGCGGTATTTTCCCCATGTTCGCTAAAAAGATTTTTAATTTTTCGCCATGCTCGGCTTCATATGCTTTTGCTTTATCACGTAACTGTTCAAACTGCTCTGTAAAACGATGTTTCTCTACCATACAAGCAATGCTTTCACCATCGCTATTTTCATATAAAATATTTCTTGCATCCTCAAGCGTTGCTCCCGCACTAAATGCAGCTTCTAATACATTGATGAAATCATCTGACTTGTTTTGTATGCTTTGTCTTAACTGTAATAATTTTTCATCACGGAATTTTTCATCAACATCATTAACAAAATCGTTAATTTGCTTTGTCCGTGTTTCTTTTATCGCAGCTACATCAAGTTCATTTTTCTCTAGCAATTCTTCTAGCACATTCGCATACATATTTACACCAACAGCACGGTCTGCACGTTGTGCTAATTTTTTGAAGCGCTGCATCAACACATCTTTTACATCGCCTTGTACTTTTCCAGCCTTTAACGCTGCAATCATGCCACCGTCAACTTCAACCTGTTGCATTACTTGCCATGACTTCTCAGCTACTTGTTTTGTTAAAGACTCGATATACCAGGATCCACCTGCCGGATCGACCGGTTGACATAAATTACATTCGTTTTGTAACATAATCTGCGTGTTTCTTGCAATACGTCTAGAAAACTCATCACCTAAACGAATCGCTGAATCAAAAGGCTGTACTTCTAAACTATCAATCCCACCAACAACCGCAGAGAAGGCTTCTGTTGTTGTTCTAAGCATATTTACATATGGATCATATACTGTTTTATTAAAGTTCGCAGTACATGCATGAATAATCATTTTTTGTGCTTCTTTATCACCGCCAAAACTTTCAACAACTTTAGACCATAACTGTCTTGCTGCTCTAAGTTTTGCAATTTCCATAAAGAACATTGCACCTAAGGAAAAAGTAAATTGCATTTGTTTTGCAATTGTATTTATCTCTAGTCCACGTTTTTGTAATTCACGAATATAAGTAATCGCCGTAGCCAAAACATAACCTAATTCTTGAACAGCACTAGCTCCACCATCGCTATACACTTGCCCATCCAAGATAATCGTTCTTAACTCTGGCACATTTTTTTCTGTCCATTTCACTGTTTTTGCAAGTTCATCGAATAAATCATCTAACGATGCAGATAACTCCCCTTTTGCTACCAATACACCAATTGGATCAGCACCAATACAGCCATGTACATCAGTAAGTTTCTGAGAATTCGCTTTTAACATTGCACTGAGCATACTAATCATCAAGCTATTATTTGCACCACAATTGACATATAATTGATACTTTCTCAAATCCAATCCAGCAAAAACTTCGTACATATCTTGAATCGTACTGATTGATACACCACCCTTTTGAATTTGCTTGTCAATCTTATCACCATTTTGTCCTTGTTTTGTAAGTGCATCAAGTTTAATATTGATGGCAGTTGCACCTTTTTCCAACTCATGTTTAATTAATTTGTTTAATTTTGCTGGAATAACATCATCCATTTGTTGCGCAATAAGCCAAGGCTTTGTTATATAGCCCCCCTCATGTGTTCCCCGCATATAATTTTCCATGCCAGGCAAGTTTGATAATTCTTCAGGATTCGGTGCCATTTCCATCGTATACATTGGCTCTAAAGTGATGCCCTCATAGGTTTTCGTAAACAATTTTTTCTCGAAACTGCCACCTTTTAGCGTTGCAATTGCTTCTTGTTTCCACTCCTCATAATCAGGAGCAACAAACTCATCAAGGCTAACCATAGGAAGCTCGGTTTCTTGTAGCTCTTTTTCTTCTGCTTGTTTCATATTCCTAATCCTTTCCCTCAGTGCACTGATAACTTATTAAAGAGTTTTTATTAAAAAAGAGAAGACAAGAGTGCCTTCCCTTGTTTGAAAAAGGATGTCTCCTAACGGAAACATCGGGCATACGCCCAGTACAATAAAAAATAAAATATATGAGCAATGTTCTCCGCCAAAGCTAAGAAGCGGAGAAAACTTTTTGACTAAAATAAAAAATCCTTCTTTGCCTACAATTGCAAAGAAGGATTTAAAGTTAATATATATTTACTAAATAAAAAATCTCGACAAATATAAGTCGAGATAAATAGATTTAGCAATCTATAAATCTCCTTCCCATCGCTCGCAGGTCAAACGGTGATTGTTAATTAGGCAGTTCTCCTGGCTCTAGTTCATCGCTCGCTCAGTCTTCCCAGAATTTTTCCAGTGACATTTGTTGAGTTCGCTCCCTAATACAGTGGCGGGACCGCGTTGGCATTTAACCAAACTTCCCTATTAAGTCCTTTCGGACACCTAATTCTATATATGAAATTTTATTTACTCTCATAAACAAGGCTTATCTTATCACTATGATTTATTTATGTCAATAGTGTTTGCATATATTTTTTTACAAAAATTCTTATTTTACCAACAACTTTATGCAAACTAACATAAAGTTATTTAAAAATCTGAATTTGCCCGCACCACTTTTTCCATTCCAACGCCCCAGTAACAATAATATTAGGTGGCGTTCCAATCATCGTCATAATCCCACCAAACCCAGCAGCAAATGCTAGTGGCATCAACCACCTAGATACAGGGATTTTCGCAACTGAACAAATGCCAATAATAACATCAGTCGTTCCTTTATTAGAACTAATAGAGGACAATATCGCGGCAACTAACATAATTGCAATCATTAACTTATTTTCACTTTTTCCAGAGCCTTTTACGACGATATTGCCAATTTTCTGTGTGAATGAATCGAAACACATAGCCAAGAAACCATAACACAAAAAATATAATGGACATGTTGACTGCTATATTTAAAAACGGATTTGTCGTCACTGGTTGCATATTACTTTCACCTCAATAATCATTTTAAAATTGCATAAAAAAACATATCTCTGCTAATCATTGAGATTGCCAAAAGCATCTATCCCATTATACAGTGGTGTGGATGATGGTGGAAAAGCATATGCTGTCAAAATGGAAAGGATCCATAGAGGTAACACACATAAAAAGTTGATGACGATTTTTTTTATTTTTCTTTTCATAGTTTCCCCCTTTTCACTTTTTCGTAGATTTGCATTATCTTCTGCTCTGTTTTTGTATACAAATAAGTACTTCTTGCAGAAATAAACTACCTTATTATAATTTATGAAAAGAAGAATAAATTGGAAACAATCATTTTTAGGTTCTTCATCCTTTATCCGATAATTAACCTGCTCTAAGACTCCCATCTTCTACAAGCGGGAGTTATATCCATTGAGCACAGGCGAGCGATTAAATCCCTGGATAACGATTTATAAAATTCAGATGGAGTTAAAACTCCATCTGAATTAAGAACTCTATTTATAAATATTGCTTTTATAGATGGTTATAACTATCTATAGGAGGTGATTTGATTGAGTCATATTGATATCAAAAAAACAATGGAGCAAACACTTTGTCAAAAGCAAGAGGAAGTTAGAAACTACCAACGATTTGCACATGCATTTGATGACCCAGAAGCTGCAAAAATGTTTGCACATTTTGCAGAAGCAGAAATGCTTCACGCAACGCAACTTATTGATATGCTAAAAAAATTTAATTAAAAAGCATAGCAAAATACGCCCGAGAGTTTATTCTCTTAGGGCGTATTTTTATACGGCGGGACTATGGGTCTCGGTAAGAGCTAGCGCTCTTACTGAGATATCTTTGTTTATCATTTGTCGTTTCAGTACGAACATGCTACAATGATATTCATCTACAAAGAAAAGAGGTTTAGCTGTGCAATTTCTTAAAGAACTCTATCATTATCTACCAATAAACGAACAAGAAATCTCAGATAAAAAAGCGATGAGTCTAATGATTGAAAAATTTCCCGATACAATTTTATTACGTGACAACACAATTGCTCATATAGCTGTTTCTGGTTTTATTGTCAATCAAACTTATGATAAAACCTTGATGATTCATCATAATATCTATCAATCCTGGGGATGGACTGGTGGACACGCGGATGGCGATAGTAATTTATTGCAGGTTGCAATAAAAGAAGCAAAAGAAGAAACGGGAATCTCACAAGCTGCACCACTTACTAATTCACTTGCCGGAATTGATATTCTCCCTGTATTCAGTCATATGAAACAAGGGAAATTCGTCAATACACATTTACATCTTTGTTTTTCTTATCTGCTTATTGCTGATGAGTCAGAAACATTACAATACAAACCTGATGAAAACAGCGGAGTAAAATGGCTACCCTTTAGTCAAATTTCTAACTATTGTTCAGAAGCTCATATGATCCCTGTATATGAAAAATTAATTCAAAAGGTAAAATACTATGCAAACAAATAGTACAACAATGATGCTTAAAGAAATCGTTACACCCTTACTCCGTTGGTATCATAGCCATGCACGCATTTTACCTTGGCGTGAAAATCCTAATCCTTACTTCGTCTGGATATCCGAAATCATGCTCCAACAAACACGCGTCGAAGCAGTGAAACCATATTTTGATCGTTTTATTTCCGCCTTGCCAACCGTTGAGTCATTAGCTGAAGTTCCCGAAAATGAATTATTAAAACTTTGGGAAGGATTAGGCTATTATAACCGTGCCCGAAATTTACAAAAAGCAGCACAAGAAATTGTTATAAATTATGACGGAAAGCTTCCTGCAAACTATAAAAAACTTCTTGCATTGCCCGGGATTGGTCCTTATACAGCTGGAGCCATTTCCTCTATCGCTTATCAAATTCCCGTTCCAGCAGTTGATGGAAATGTTTTAAGAGTGATTACACGTTTACTAGCAAGCCGCGATGATATTATGAAAGAAAAAACTCGCAAAAAAATTGAATCGTACCTTGCGCAAGTTATCCCCGCAAATGAAGCGGGTAATTTTAATCAATCCTTAATGGAGCTCGGTGCAACGGTTTGTTTACCGAAAGGAGCCGTAAAATGCTATAGCTGCCCGCTCAAGCAAATTTGTTTGAGTTTCGCTGAAGATTGCATAAGTGAAATCCCTGTAAAAGCACCTAAAAAAACTAAACGTATAGAAAGTTATACGATGCTTCGCTTACAATATGAAAATAAAATTGCTTTGCAAAAAAGACCATCCACCGGCTTACTTGCAAGCCTATGGGAATTACCTCACTTAGATGATCACATGGGGCAAGCACAAATAATTCATTATCTCCAAGAAAAAAACTATAAAGTAAAAAATATTACTCCGCTTCCGCCTTCCAAACACATTTTCACCCATATTGAATGGCATATGATAGGATATTACATTGAGTTAGAACAAATTCCTGTCAAAAGCAATTATCATTGGATTTCACCACAAAACCTTATAGATGATTATGCCATTCCAACGGCTTTTAAAGGTTATCTCTAAATTTTAAAAATAGATTTTCTGTTAATAATGCTTTTATAAACTTTAAATATGTTTATAAAAGCATTATATTTCCCCTAATATATTTATTTTTATCTAGCAAATTAATATTATGCCTTCATTATTTAGCTGGCTTTACTTTGACAATAACACATCATTTCTACTATACTCTTATTTATGACATTTTAAGAATAATAGGAAAAGGTGTGATTTTTTTGAATCTATTCCGAACAAAAAGCATAGAAGATATGCGTGCCATGGCTAAAAATTCTGGTATGGTAAAAAATTTAGGAGCAATTGATTTGGTTTTGCTCGGCATCGGCTGTGTTATCGGAACGGGAATTTTTGTGTTGACTGGCGTTGCTGCTGCAAAATATGCGGGACCTGCCGTAATGATTTCTTTTATTATTTCTGGTTTAGCCTGTGCTTTTGCTGGCCTTGCCTATGCAGAATTTGCTTCTATCGTTCCTTCATCAGGTAGTGCCTATACATACACTTATGCATCCTTAGGTGAATTTATCGCGTTTCTCGTTGGTTGGAATCTAATTTTAGAGTATACTGTAACTTCTAGTGCCGTTGCTTCTGGCTGGTCGGGTTATGTTGTTGGATTACTAAAGTCGACTGGGATAGAATTGCCACATGCATTCACTTTAGTTCCTGCTGATGGTGGCATTGTAAATATTCCAGCCATTTTAATTACAATGTTTTTAAGCTTATTGCTAATTCGCGGTACACAAGAAAGTGCCAAATTAAATAAAATTTTAGTATTTATTAAATTAGTAGCCGTATTTATCTTTCTTGCTCTTGCCGGTCCTAAAGTAAATCCTGTAAACTGGGAGCCATTTATGCCTTTCGGATTTTCTGGCATTGCGAGTGGTGCCGCTATTGTTTTCTTTGCTTACATTGGATTTGATGCTGTTGCGACCTCAGCAGAAGAATGTCGCAATCCATCTCGTGATTTACCAATTGGTATTATTGGGTCTTTACTGGTTTGTACAGTATTGTATGTTGTTGTTGCTGGAGTCTTAACAGGTGTTGTTCCTTATACTGAATTAAATAATCCCGAACCTGTAGCTTTTGCGCTGCGCTATATCGGGTACAATATCGGCTCTGCATTAGTTGCAGTAGGTGCAATTGCTGGTATTACTACAGTGTTACTCGTTCTTCTTTACGGACAAGCACGTATTTTCTTCGCGATGTCTCGTGACGGAATGGTTCCTGCAAAAGTATGTAAAATTCATTCCCGTTACAAAACACCATACCTTGTTACAATTCTTGGTGCAATCTTGGTATCGTTAATTGCAGGCTTTGCTCCTATCGGCTTGATTGCTGAAATGGCGAATATCGGTACATTAAGTGCATTTCTAATTGCTGCAATAGGTGTCTTGGTTCTGAGATTTACGAAACCTGATTTACCACGTAATTTTAAATGTCCATTTATTTACCTTGTATCACCACTTGCTGTAATTGCATGTGGGTACCTCATGTATAATCTTCCCTTCGATACTTGGGTACGTTTCTTCGTTTGGTGCGCAATTGGCATATTCGTTTATTTTAGTTATAGCTACAAACACAGTGCAATCGCGGACCATGATGAAAATTAAAACAACTTTATAATTTATTAAAAAGCCCCTTAAATGTTTTCAAAACATTTAAGGGGCTTTTTAGTAGGATAGAAAATGAATATCTCAAGATTATATTAGTAGTAAATACAATCTTTACTTTTATTGAAAAGTACCATTATAAATTAACCTTTGTCACTATCGACACATTATCCGCAGCAATAATTATTTTCGATACTAATTTTCTATTCCAGTGAGAGTATTTCTCGTATGTATTAGTATTATTATCGCAATTATAGTAAATAAGCTACTATATAACCAAATCTCACCATACAAATTAGTATAGTAAAAATAATATTTTCTATTATCCTAAAAGATCATCTTTCACTTTTTCAATGCCAATTCGCTCAATCATACGACCAAACCGCTCATATTTTCTTGCATTTTCCTTATAATATTTTATTACTTTTTCAACTAAAGGCACTACTTCTTCTCTAGTAATATTTTCTGTCAATTTATCCGCTATTCTAGGTAAAACACCGGCACTACCGCCAATCACAATTGTATAACCTTTATTATTTCCCATAACCCCTAAATCTCTAACTGCATTTTCTGAACAGGAATTCGGGCAACCCGATACGGCAATTTTAAATTTCGCTGGAAGATCCATGCCGTGATACATTTTATCAATTTCTAATCCTAATGATACAGTGTCTTGTTGCGCCCGTTTACAAAAAGTTTGGGCAGGACAAATTCTAACACTACGTACACAGCTACCAATCGGACAACCTTTTTCCATTCCTAATTCGTTCCAAACAGCATCTAAATCATCTTCCTGAATACCTATAAGCGCTAATCGTTGCGAAGATGTAACTTTAATCGCAGCTGCATTATATTTATCAAGAACATCTGCCATTTTCCGTAATATATTACTATCGGTAATAATGCCGCCCGGAATATGCGGAGCAACTGCATATGTTTTTTTATCTCGTTGAAGAATCGCACCTTGTTCTAAAATATCTTTTTTTATTTCCATAAAATATTTCTCCCCATAAAAAGTTATGTAAACTACATAATTAAAGAGGCAAGTATGATTTTCCTGCTTATTTTTTTAAATGAAGTAAGTGAAAAATCTAAAACTTGTTTATCTCTTCTGTTTACGTCGAAAATATAAAATACCAACAACTATTACCATCAATATAATAAAAACAATACTTACTTCATGTCCTATCGTTCGTAATACCTGCCAATTTTCACCTAATGCCATACCTATATAAAGAATTAACGCAGTCCATGGTAATGAACCTAAAATCGTATAAAATACAAATTTATATAGATTCACCCCTGCGAATCCAGCTGGCAATGAAATAAATGTACGAATAACAGGCAACATTCTACTAAAAAACACCGCACTAATTCCATACGTATCAAACCAATGCTGTGCACTATCTACATGCGATTTTTTCATTAAAAAATATTTTCCATACTGATCTACAAACGGTCGTCCACCATATTTCCCTACATAATAGGCAAAGAGCGAACCAACTAAACCACCAACCATTCCCCAAAACAAAGCTCCGCTAAAAGACATCTTTCCAATAAAAATTAAATACCCTCCAAACCCTAGAATTAGCTCACTAGGGATTGGAATACAAGCATTTTCTAATGCCATTAAAAAAGCGACTGCAAAATATCCCCATGAGTTAATAAACTCTAAAAAAACTTCCGTAAACTGTTCCATATAAATCTCCATTCCTGTCCTATTTATCAAATTATTTTATACTCTATTTTGAAAACAGACCATTATTATTATAAAACCAATAAAAATAATCGTCCAGTTATATCTCTATATTTTGCCTAAAGGCATAACTAATGTAAAAAAATTAATTAAACAATAATAACAACCACCCCATAGAGTTTTCAAGTTAAAGTTATTTTAAATCCTATTTGATTGAAAATATTTGGAATCCATTGTATAATTATTGTCATACATAGGAAATTATTATTTCTTTTTGTAAATTAATGCTGAAAAGGTGGGATTCTTATGGCAACGGTAAGAAATATCAATGGAACTTCTGACAGAAAGCCCGATGAATTTGATTCATGGAAAGATTTTTGGGAGTCTCGTACAGGGAAAAGTTTTGATAATTGCTCGTGCATCGGATGTTCAAACAAAGCCGAAATAGGTGGACATGTACAGAAGGAATCCGCTAACTCAAGAGATTTTTGGTATATAGCTCCTTTATGCCAAAGCTGTAATCACAAAACAGAACCATTCAGTGTTGTAGATTATAATTTAGAAAGAGTAAATCCATACGATTAATAGAATTAACAAGCCCACTAAGAAATAAATCTTAGTGGGTTTTTTATTGTGTAAAAAACTTTTAGATTTTCTTAAAAATATGAAAATCTAAAAAAATTCTATTATGAATGTCTTATTATAAAGATAAATCTAGCCATGAAATTTTTATAATTATTTAAATACTTTTTTATCTTCAATAACAATATGTTCAAATAACCACCTTTTTAAGAAGTCTCTAATTTCAACTAATATTTCATTAGGAGATTTTTTCAATTTATCATTATTAAGAGATAAAATAATATTTCTAAATTTTTTGTGCTTTTCTTGATGTTCTTTCAAATATTGAGGATCCATTTGTCTAATGAACAATTCTTCAAAATAAAAATGATATGTCGTATATTCTCTAAGTTTCGCTAAAACTTGGATGACCATTTCGCTAGTTATACCATAACATCTTATTAAAAGCATCTGCTCGATATCTCGTGCTATTTTAAAAAGTTCCTTATGTTGCTCATCAATTTCCTCTACCCCAACACTGATAGACTCATCCCAATCAAATTTGAAATCAAACATTAAGCCTCACCGCCTTTCACTTTCAACCATTTATCTCATAATGATTTTATACGAGGCTTAGCCTTTTGATTTTGGGTCCATCTGATCAAGAAGTTCTTGAATCTTTGGGGTGCAACGACGACCATGGCAAGACCCAGAACCCACACCCGTGACTTTTTGCACTTCAGCTATCGTTCTTGCGCCATTGTCAATCGCTTTTTTTATACTAGTACGATTAATTCCTTTGCATAGACATACTTTTGTAAGTTTATCTAGAATGTTCTGAGGTAAAGTCTCATTATCCATGATTTGTCTCCTTTATGATTCGGATATAATTAAATCTTGATATAGTATACTATATAATCTAGGAGTAAAATAAGTTATATAGTGCTGAACCACACAGCTTATTTTATATTTTAAAAGCATTTTTTATGCAAACCTGTTTCGAAGTGCATTAACTGTTAATATAAAACTCTATTCTTTCTTAATTTGTTGAGCGCAAAATAAATTATAGAGCAACGGATTTTTATAGATATTTCCTCCATCTAAACTTATAAAAAAGTCATAATTTATATTTCCACACGTAAATATCCTATTAATTTTTAGAAAATCTTTGTTAAAAATAATTGCAAATGCAAAAGTAGAAGGAAAGAAATTTCACGGTGTCCGTCATAATCATTCAATACCAAGCCATAATGAAATAATTGTAGATGCTATAAAATATCTATATGAAAATCGAAATGGTATCAACAACGCTTTATTTAAAAGCATTGTTGATACCATTTCGTTACCGTGATATACGGTTCATATTGTTACCAATCTTCCGACGGTTGTATTCACTGGTGCGCCTGGCACGATTCGAACGTGCGACACACGGCTTAGAAGGCCGTTGCTCTATCCAACTGAGCTACAGGCGCGATTGATGGTCGGAGCAGCAGGATTCGAACCTGCGACCCCCTGGTCCCAAGCCAGGTGCTCTACCAAACTGAGCCATGCCCCGTCAACCACAATATATATTATAGCGACTTGCAATGTTCTTGTCAATAACTTTTTTTATTTATTTCAATTAAATATTTAAATAAAGTTCATTGGCTAACATCCATAATATATAGCTTTGTTAGTATAGCAAATGAATTCCTATATGTCAAATAAAACTTATACTACTCACAAAAATAGCGCATACTTGTTTTTTTCCACTCTTTTACAGAATACAGCATCATATAATCTGATAAATTCGTTTGTTCCGCAATTCCATCGGCAATTTCAGCACACTCTTTTCGTGTATGGGCATGAATCATGGTATACATATTATATGGCCATTCTGGCACTGTATCTCTATCATAGCAGTGGGATACAGACGGATTCATCGCCATCAAAGCTCCAACTTCTTCAATCCGCTCTTGTGGAACAATCCATACACACAGAGAATTTGCAGCAAAACCTACTTCTCGATGTCTTAATACCGCACCAACTTTACGGATTCTTCCCGACCGTTTATATTCTTTTAACTTTGCTAGCAAAAGTTCTTCAGTAATTCCGATACGTTCTGCAATTTCTTTATACGGCTGAGCTACTAAAGGAAATTCTTCTTGTGATGCCCGAATAATTCTTTTATCTAGTTCATTCATTAAACTTTCACCTACTTCAACGTAAACTGAACGCTAACCTTATATTTACGATTAGCAGCCATACTTATAATCTTTTCAACTCCAGAAATTTGACGAATCTCATCTAAAATTTTCGTTTGCGTTACTTTATTAGGTGTCAATAAAGTAAACCATAAGTTAAACTCACCTTCACGCTCATAATTGTGTGTCACACCTGGATATGTATTAATGGCAAGAGCAACATCATCCATACTTTCTTTTGTTACTTTAGCCGCTACTAACGTTCCTGCATATCCCAGTTTTGCGGAGTCAAAAAATGGACCTATTCTCCGCACATATCCATCTGCTTGCAATTCTTGCAATCGATGAATCACAGTCATTTCATCCGTTCCTAAAATCTCCGCTAAATCAGCAAATGGATGTGAACTTAACGGCAAATTTGTTTGCAGTAAATTCAGTAAATCTTTATCAAACGATGTTAACAAATTTCCCCGCTCCTCTATTATCTTTCCATTTCATAGATATATTTATATAAATAAAAGACAGTAATTACTGTCTTTTATCATCAACCTATTCTATTCTACCAAAACGGTACTAATCACGTCAAGCAAATCTGAACGCCCTTCACTTTTTACAGAAGAGTAAGGTAATACATCAAGCTCTGGAACACCCAATACCTTTTTTATTTGTTTTACCTGCTTTTGTACAGCATTTTTACTTAACTTATCCGCCTTTGTTGCAATGATTAGTACAGGCAAATTATTTTCCACTAACCAGTTAAACATTTCAATATCACTTTTCATTGGATCATGGCGAATATCTATCAATTGGCAAACAAATTGTAGCCGCGGCGATTTTAATAAGTATTCTTCAATGAATTTCGCCCATACTTTTCGATTTGCCTGTCCTGTTTTTGCATACCCATAGCCAGGTAAATCAACAAGAAAAAAGGATCTCCGTTCTTCTATGGTAGGGATTTTCGCACTTAATTCATAAAAATTAATCGTTTGTGTTTTCCCTGGTGTGCCACTAACTCTAGCAAGTCCACCAACTCTGCTAAGCGAATTAATTAAGGATGACTTACCTACATTAGAGCGGCCAATAAAGACAACCTCTGGTAAATCGCCTTCTGGGTATTGATCAGCACGCACTGCTGATGCAATATACTTTCCTTGTGTAATAATTATTTCCTCTTTCATTATTCACTCACCAACGCACATTTTAAAACTTCGTCCATATTTTCTGCTAATACAAATTCTAATTGTTTACGCACATTTGCTGGGATTTCATCCATATCTCTTTTATTCTCTCTTGGAAGAATAATTGTCTTAATTCCCATACGATGTGCCGCCAATACCTTTTCTTTTAATCCGCCGATCGGTAAAACACGACCTCTTAACGTAATCTCACCAGTCATTGCAACATCGCTACGTACTTTTCGTCCAGTTAACGCAGAAATAACTGCTGTTGCCATTGTAATCCCAGCAGATGGTCCATCTTTTGGAATAGCACCCTCTGGCAAATGAATATGGATATCTTGCTTTTCATGAAAATCTGCTGGAATATTAAACTCTTCTGCTCTGCTTCTAATATAGGAAATACCTGCTTGCGCCGATTCTTTCATTACATCACCAAGCTGACCAGTTAAGATTAAATTTCCTTTGCCCTTCATAATCGTAACTTCCGTAGGCAATACGTCCCCGCCAACCTCAGTCCAGGCAAGTCCAGTGCTTACGCCAACTTGATGGTTTTCTTCTGCCTTACGATGTTGATATTTCGCTGCACCTAAAAATACATGAAGATTTTGCACAGTCACTTTGACAGACTTTTTATCTTCTTGCACAATCTGACGTGCAACTTTACGACAGACTTTTGCAATTGTCCGCTCTAAATTACGTACCCCAGCTTCTCGCGTATAATCACTAATGAGCTTTTTCAACGTTGCATCAGACAATTGTAATTGTTTTTCACTCAATCCATGTTCTTTTCTTTGTTTATCCACTAAATAACGCTTCGCAATTTGAATTTTTTCTTCTTCCGTATAACCTGCTAAGGTGATAATTTCCATACGATCACGAAGTGGTCTTGGAATATTATGAATGCCATTAGCCGTTACAATCCAAAGAACTTTAGATAAATCAAATGGTGCTTCTACATAATGGTCACTAAAGGTATTGTTTTGCTCTGGGTCAAGAACTTCTAGCAGTGCAGCAGATGGATCACCACGAAAATCTGCATTCATCTTATCAATTTCATCAAGCAAGAATACAGGATTTTTAGAGCCTGACGTTTTCATGCCTTGAATAATTCGTCCTGGCATTGCACCGACATAAGTACGACGATGTCCACGAATTTCTGCTTCATCACGTACACCACCTAAGGAAGCCCTAACAAATTTACGCTGCATTGCACGTGCAATGGAACGTGCCAAAGATGTTTTTCCTACCCCTGGAGGACCGACTAGACATAGAATTGGACCTTTCATATTATCCGCTAATTTGCGAATTGCTAAATATTCTAAAATGCGTTCTTTTACTTCTTCAAGTCCATAATGGTCTTGATTTAACACTTCTTCGGCGACATTAATATCTAGTCGATCTTCGGTAACTTCATTCCATGGCAAAGCTAATAGCCAATCAATATAAGTTCGAATGACGCCTGTTTCTGCTGAGCTAGAGGACATTTTCTCTAAACGAGCAATCTCTTTATTAACTCTTTCAATAATCTCTTCTGGATAATTTCCATCTTCGAGTTTTTTACGGTATTCAGCAATCTCCACCGCTTTATCATCTTTATCGCCAAGCTCTTTTTGAATTGCTTTTAATTGCTCGCGCAAATAATATTCTTTTTGCGTTTTTTCCATCTGTTTACGCACACGACCGCTAATTTTCTTCTCCAATTCAAGAATTTCCATCTCTCTGCTCAGAATTTCGCACAGTTTTTCTAATCTGTCTTTCACTTCAATTGCATTCAATAGTTCTTGCTTATCTTCAATTTTTAAAGTTAAATGGCTAGCAATCAAATCACTTAATCTGCCTAAATCTTCTACTACAACAACAGATACTAAAGTCTCAGGTGGAATTTTTTTGCTCAATTTTACCCATTGCTCAAATTGATGAATGACCGCTCTGCTTAATGCTTCAAGTTCTAAGTTGGGTTCACTGTCTTCATTGAATTCTTTTACTTCGACTTCATAATGAGAACTATCTGTAACGTATTCAGTAATTTCTGCACGGTAAAGTCCTTCTACTAGAACACGAATCGTACCGCCTGGTAATTTTAGCAGCTGTTTAACCTCTGCAACTGTTCCTATCTTAAAAATATCTTCCGGTGTTGGATTATCAGTAGAAGCATCTTTTTGTGCTGCTAACATAATAATACGATCTTGTACCATTGCCTCTTCTAGCGCAGCAATAGATTTTTCACGTCCAACGTCTAAATGGATAATCATATATGGAAAGACCATTATTCCACGCAGTGGTAATAACGGTAACTTACGAGTTGTCATAATAAAAAACCTCCTATTTATAACTACTTTAATTAGTTTCAGCGTTAAGTGTCACAAATATTCTTATATTCTTACTCGCCCATTGAAAATCCTCTATTAACACCTATTTTTAGAAAAAAAATAGCTAAAAGTGCTTATTTTGTATAATTAAACACTTTTAGCTAACTTTATCCGCCGATTAACTCTATCTTAAGAAAATTTTTATGGAAAAAACAAATTAATTCTGCGTTGTTACGCCGGAAGCAGCAAGTATATCTGGTTTATCCATATGAATTTCTTTTATAGTAATTTCATTTTTATCCAAAATTGCATATGGAATAGCTTCACTAATATGTTCAATTGGAATAACTTCGATATCCATCTTTCCATATAAAACTTGCCAATTTTCTTTTGGAATTAGAACTCTTTGCGCCCCGGCTTGTTTTGCTGCTGCAACTTTTGCATTAACTCCTCCCACTGGTTTTACAAAACCACGGATAGATATTTCTCCTGTCATTGCCACTTTATTATCAATTGGCTGATTATAAATTGCAGAATAGATTGAAATTGCAATGGTAAGCCCTGCAGATGGCCCATCTACAGGTGTTCCACCAGGAAAATTTACATGAACATCATAATCCGCAAAATCAATATGATATTGATTCGTAAGTACAGTCAAAACATTTTCTACTGATCCCTTTGCCATACTTTTACGACGCATTTTATGCCCCGTTGTCGTGATTTCCTCTTCGTCTACTACACCAGTAAGAGTTAATCGTCCTGTATGCGTTTTATTTGGCATCGCACAAACTTCTATCTCCATCATTGTCCCCAAATTTGTGCCATAGACCGCTAATCCATTTGCTACACCAATTTGCGGAATAACAGGAATCTTCTTGTCAGGTCTAGGGCTATACTGCCCAAAATTAATTACCCATTCTACATCTTCAGTTTTCACTAGGCTACCACGTTCATTCACTGCAATTCCCGCTGCAATCTGAGCAATATTTACTGCATCGCGTCCATTCATCGCATATTTTTTTATAATTTCTATCGCTTCTGACTCAACTTCAAAATGTATTTTACGAAAAGCATTTTGTGCTATAACAGAAATTTCTTCCGGCAATATTTGTCTAAAAAATACTTCGACACATCGTGATCTAATTGCGCTTGGTATTTCTTGTGCTTGCCTAGTTGTTGCCGCAATAAGACGAAAATCTGCTGGTAATCCATTCGTAAAAATATCATGAATATGACTTGGTATATTTTCATCTTCTCGGTTATAATAGGAACTTTCAAGAAAAACTTTACGATCTTCTAATACTTTAAGTAGCTTGTTCATTTGCAAAGGATGTAACTCTCCAATTTCATCTATAAATAAAATTCCACCATGCGCTTTAGTAACCGCCCCTGGCTTTGGCTGTGGAATACCGGCAACGCCTAATGCCCCAGCGCCTTGATAAATTGGATCATGCACCGTACCAATCAAAGGATCTGCAATTCCTCTTTCATCAAATCTTGCTGTAGTTGCATCGACTTCAATAAACTTTGCCTTTTTGCCGAACGGCGATACTGGACATTTTTTTGCCTCTTCCAAAATAAGTCTAGCTGCTGCTGTTTTACCAATTCCCGGCGGACCATAGATGATAACATGTTGTGGATTTGCACCGCATAAAGCTGCTCTTAAGGCTTTTATTCCTTCTTCTTGCCCAATAACTTCTTCAAAACTTTGCGGGCGTGTTTTCTCTGCAAGTGGTTCTGTTAGCGAAATTTCTCGCATGTTTGCTAACTTTTCCATTTCTTTTTTAGATTCCTTTTCAACAGCGACTTTATTGCCTTGTTGCGACTTCAACAGATTAAAAAAATAGAGTCCAATCACTATCGCAAAAAAGAATTGTATAACAGTAATAACATTAATTGCATAATCCACTTTTCTAAATTCCCCCTCATACTTATCCACTCATAAAGCAAAACTTGATTCATCTGAATTTTTAACTACATTTCTAGTATGAGCAAAGGGAATATTTTTATCCCCGAAAATAAATAAAGGGAGAGCATTTGCTCTCCCTTTATTTATGCAGATTCTTCTTTTGATTTCGCATCGTTTAGCGTTAAAACAGGCTCTGCTTTTTCTGAAATAACCTCTTTGGTTACCGTGCATTTTGCAACATCATCGCGTGAAGGAACTTCAAACATGACATTGCACATAGCAGCTTCAATAATAGAACGCAAACCTCTTGCACCTGTATTGCGCTTTAATGCTTCTTTAGCAATTAGTTTTAAAGCTTCATCTTCAAACTCTAACTTCACATTATCCATTTCTAAGAAACGCTGATATTGTTTTACCAATGCGTTTTTCGGTTTTAAAAGAATATTTACTAGTGCATCTTCGTCCAATGCATCCAAAGTAACCACTACCGGCAGTCTTCCAACAAACTCTGGAATTAAGCCAATTTTAAGCAAGTCTTCTGGAAGAACTTTTTTCAGCAATTCGCCAACTTTCTTCTTCTCCTTGCTTTTTACTTCCGCACCAAATCCCATTGTTTTTTTACCAATACGTGCTTCAATAACTTTTTCGATTCCATCGAAAGCACCACCACAAATAAATAAAATATTTGTCGTGTTGATTTGGATAAATTCTTGATGCGGATGCTTGCGTCCCCCTTGAGGTGGAACACTAGCAACTGTCCCTTCAAGAATCTTTAATAACGCCTGCTGTACGCCTTCACCAGATACATCGCGCGTAATTGATGGATTTTCAGATTTGCGAGCAATCTTATCAATCTCATCAATATAGATAATCCCTTTTTCTGCTCTTTCTACATCATAATCAGCAGCCTGAATTAATTTTAGTAAAATGTTTTCTACATCTTCACCTACATAACCCGCTTCTGTTAACGATGTAGCATCAGCAATTGCAAAAGGAACATTTAATATTTTTGCTAATGTTTGTGCTAGTAATGTTTTACCACTACCAGTAGGTCCAAGCATTACAATATTTGATTTTTGCAGTTCTACATCACCTGGTTTGTTGCCAAAATTAATTCTCTTGTAGTGATTATATACTGCAACTGCTAAAGCTTTTTTCGCATCATCTTGACCAATAACATATTGATCCAAAATATCACGTATTGCTTTTGGTTTGGGAACTTCTTTTAGCTCGACTTCAACATCTTCGCTAAATTCTTCCTCAATAATTTCGTTACAAAGTTCGATACATTCATCACAGATATATACCCCTGGACCTGCAACTAATTTCTTCACCTGTTCTTGAACTTTACCACAGAATGAACATTTTAGTTGACCTTTTTCATCCCCAAACTTTAACATACTATCACCTCACTATTTAGTGCTATCGGCTTTTTGATTAAGGCGAACAATCACTTCATCAATCAATCCATATTCCTTGGCTTGTTCACTAGACATAAAGTAATCACGTTCCGTATCCAATTGGATTCTTTCACGTGGTTGCCCAGTGTGTTTTACCAAGATATCATTACCAATCTCACGAAGGCGAAGAATTTCTTTTGCTTGAATCTGAATATCAGTCGATTGCCCTTGAGCTCCCCCCAAAGGTTGATGAATCATAATGCGAGCATAAGGAAGTGCAAATCGTTTTCCTTTAGCTCCAGCAGTTAATAGTAAAGACCCCATGCTAGCTGCCTGCCCCAAGCAGATCGTTGATACATCAGGTTTTATGTACTGCATTGTATCATAGATTGCTAGGCCTGCAGTTACAACACCGCCTGGACTATTAATGTATAAGTGAATATCTTTATCTGGATCTTCAGACTCCAAAAATAGCAATTGTGCAATAACTACATTCGCTACATTATCATCAATTGGACCTCCAATAAAAACGATACGGTCTTTTAATAAACGTGAATATATATCATAAGCACGCTCACCGCGATTAGATTGTTCCACTACCATAGGTACATAATTCATAAAATCACCTCGGTTATCAAATTAACCAAATGTCTTATTGTGCAATGCTGTCAATAATTAATTTTGCAGCTTTTTTGCGTAAAACTGTGCCAATAAGATCATTTACACGACCTTGTTCTTGAATAATTTTTTGGACTTGTTTAGGTGTAGCGCCATAAGCTTTTGCCATACCTTCTACTTCTGCTTGTAAGTCAACAGCTTCTACTTTGATTTCTTCTTTTTTCGCAATAGCTTCAAGCATCATATCAGTTTTTACATTGATTGTTGCTGCTTCACGATAATTGTTGCGAACTTGTTCCAAATCCATTTTAGTAAATGCTAAATATTGTTCTAAAGCCATACCACGATTTTGTAAATTGATATCTAGTTCTTCAATCATATGATCAATACGGTTTTCAATCATAAGTTCTGGTAGGTCAACTTTACAATTATCAGTTGCTTGCTTAATTGCTTCCGCACGCATTGAATTTTCAGCTTTTTCTGCTGCTGATTTCTCTAAGTTCGCTTTAATATCTGCTTTTAATTCATCTACTGTAGCAAAAGCACTTGCGCCTTTTACAAATTCATCATTAAGCTCAGGAAGCTCTTTGCGTTTAACATCATTTACTTTAACTTTAAATAACGCTGATTTACCAGCAAGATTTGGAGCATGATATTCAGCAGGGAATACAACATTTACATCTCTTTCATCGCCAGCTTTTGCACCAACAAGTTGTTCTTCAAATCCTGGAATAAAGCTACCAGAACCAATTTGAAGTGGATAGCCTTCACCTTTTCCACCTTCAAAAGCTTCACCATCAACAAAACCTTCAAAATCAATCACAGCAAAATCGCCATCTTTTAATTCAGCGCCTTCAGCTACAACCATTTTTGCATTATGTTCAAGCATAGCATCAATTTGTTTTTGTATATCTTCTTCTTTAACTTCTTCAACTGTTTTTTCAACTTTTAATCCTTTATATTCACCAAGCTCAATTTCTGGTCTTGCTACAACTGTCGCTTTAAATACTAAATCTTTATCAACCGCTAAAGTAACAACTTCAATTTCTGGACGACCAACTGGAGTAATATTTTCTTTAGTTAAAGCTTCATTATATACTTTTGGAGCAATAATATCAAAAGCTTCATCTAAAATAGCTTGTTCACCAACACGGTTTTCAATTACTTTACGTGGAGCTTTACCTTTACGGAAGCCTGGTACATTGATTCTAGTTGCAATTTTAGCGATTGCTTGATCCATTGCTTTTTTTACATCTTCTTGTGGTACTTCCATTTCTAAAACAACTTTATGATTGTCTATTCTTTCCGCAGTAAGTTTCATTTATACTGTGCCCTCCGTTTTTTTCATATAAATATTTGTTTATTTTTGGCTTAAGAGTGTATTGCAGTCACAGCATTCCGAATCAGCAGAACCCAATACGCCATACAACCCATCATACCATAATTATCCGCCAAACACAAGTGAATACAAAATAAGCCCAGCAAAATCTGCTGGGCATAATCTTCATGGAGCGGAAAACGAGATTCGAACTCGCGACCCTCGCCTTGGCAAGGCGATGCTCTACCACTGAGCTATTTCCGCAGTTCACTGTAATGACCTTATACATAATAAAATAAATCATAATCCTTGTCAAGAAAGTTTTCTAATCCATTCAAAATGAAGAAAGTTTGATACATAAAACTAAAAACAAATCATATAGATGAAGAAAGTGATCATTGATTCTTTTATTTTTCGAAGGAGGTTATCTTTTGTATTATTATTTGCATTCACATTGTCATTTAGTTAAGGGTGCATTACGTGGTGCTATTTACGATTTACATACAAATAAAGTGTATTCAATCAATAACCGCGCTGTTGAACTTCTATCAAAATGTAAAGAAACTCCTATTGAAACTACTCTAACTTTAGAAGCAGAAAGTTTAGAGAAAAATGAGCAAGAAAAACTTTTCTTTGATGAACTCACCAGAAAAAATCTTGGTGGATATTATTTTTTCCCCCGAATAGAAGAAAATAAAGAAGAAAATGGTTTTGTTCCTGCAAGGCTTGATTTCGCTTGGCTAGAACTTACAACCAAATGCAATAATCAATGTTTACATTGTTATACATCAAGCACTCCACAATCAACAAGTGATGAGATTCCTTTGCAACGCTGGTTAAGTTTAATTACAGAACTAAAAGAAAATGGTGCGACAGGATTGCAGCTCATTGGCGGTGAACCTCTATTATACTCTCATTGGAGGACAATCGTCTTGAAAGCCAAACAACAAAATTTTGATTTTATTGAGATTTTTACAAATGCTACATTAATTGATGATGATGATATTCGTTTCTTCTCTGAACACAACATTCATATTGCAACTACCCTTTATGCAGATAACGCCCAACTTCATGATGAAATCACACAATCCAGAGGAAGTTTCAATAAAACTGTCAATGCAATCAAAAAGTTACTCAATCACCGAATACCTGTGAGAATCGCATCTATCATTATGCGTAACAATGAAAACCAAGCGGAAGCAATTATGAAATTTTGCAACAGTCTAGGGATTGAGTCCTTACCACCTGACGTAATCCGTCCAGCGGGACGAGGGGCTAATGAAAATCTTTTACCGCTTCATTATAAAAAACCATCTATCCAACCTCCATTTTATGTAAATGAAACTGAATTTTACTTAGCGCAGCATTATAACCCTTGTTTAGTCGGCAAAATTGCAATCACAAGTCAAGGGAATGCCTTACCTTGTATCTTTTCCCGTGAATATATTGTCGGCAATATTAAAAACCAATCAATTCATGACATCGTGAACGCTGAACCTTTACAAAATTGCTGGACACTTAATAAAGATAAAATGCCAAAATGTAAAGACTGTGAATATCGTTACGCATGCCCTGATTGTAAAATTTTCTCACAATCCGATGCTTGTTCTTATGTAACAGAAAAATGTACTTACCAACCACAGCTTGGGACCTGGTCCAAGTAAAGCATGGATGAATTATCAGCTACTGCTCTTACGGTATATTAAGCTCAGCCTTCTATATTTAATATAATAAGTACTTTTTGCTTATTTTCAATCAAATTTGCCTATTTCAGAAAACTTTATTAATATGATATAATAGTTTATAATCTTTGAAAAATTTTCTAAAAGCATAGAAGGAGAGTGATGGATTCATTGGACACCCCGTCAGTGAGTCTTGGATTATTTATAATTTTATCTTTAATTATTGGCAACGGAATCTTTGCCATGACGGAAAAAGCTGTACTTTCGGTGCGGCGAACAAAATTAGAAAAACAAGCTGATAACGGCGATAAAAAAGCAACACGTATTTTAGATTTAATTGATGAACCGAATAAATTACTATTAGCATTGCAATTGGGTATTACTTTAATTGGTATCTTAATTGGTATTTTAACCACAGCAGAGCTTATGCCTGCATTTTTATACTATATCGAGAATATTCCATTCTTAAATGAATATTCTACCTTCATCTCATGGACAGCAGCAATTGTCAGCACTATGTTCTTTACTTTAATTTTTGGCGAATTATTTCCCAAAAAGATAGCAGAGAATAAGCCTGAAGCAGTTGTAAAATTTATGGTAAAACCGTTAGAAATTTTCCTTAATGTTTCTACTCCGTTTATTGCTATTCTATCATTTATCAGTAATTTCATCTTGACCTTTCTTGGTTTGAAAGAAAAAAAAGAGATTACTGTAACAGAGGATGAAGTACGAACTTTAATTGAGCAAGGTACAGAAGAAGGTACGTTTGAAAAAACCGAACAAGACATGGTTGATAAAGTCTTTCGTCTTGGCGATCAGAATGCTTATGCTTTAATGACACCACGAACACAAATGATATGGCTCGATCTAGAAGAATCCTTAGAAGAAAATTTAAAGATTATCAAAGAAAATGAAGATACTACCTTTCCTGTTGGCAGAGGCAGTCTTGACGATTTCGTCGGTGTTCTTCATACAAAAGATTTGCTTTTAGATATTCTAGATGGTAAAAAAATTAATTTAGAACAATGCATCCGTACCCCTATTTTTGTTCCTAAATCCATGCAATCTTTTAAAGTTCTCGAAACGTTAAAAGATGCAAGTATTCATGAAGCTATCGTTCTCGATGAGTTTGGTGGCGTAATTGGATTTATTACTATTCAGGACATTGTTTCTGAAATCGTTGGCGACATTTCTTTAGGTCAAGATGAAGAAGAAAACCAAATTATTGCACGCGAAGATGGGTCTTGGTTAGTTGATGGTTTATTATCCATAGATGACTTTAAAGAATACTTTGATTTAGATGAATTGCCAGATGAAGATGAAGATCATTACCAAACTATGGGTGGCTTTGTAACCTCTTATCTGGATTATATCCCATCTCCGGCCGAAAAATTTATATGGAACAATTTTATTTTTGAAGTTATTGATATGGATCGCGCAAGAGTAGATAAAATCCTCGTAACAAAAAAAGCCAAAGAAAATATTGCTTAAAACAATGAAGAACCTCGAAGACTATCTGTCTTCGAGGTTCTTCATTGTTTTACCCGCCCATTTAGTGAAACAAGCAACTCATAAAAAATCAATGGTTTTAGTTACCGCCGTTACGATTTCCATCTTCTATAATGTGGAGCCAAGGATCAGCTAAATCCCCGAATCAAGTTTTACTTTGTTAATCGCGCTCAATAATGCTTTTACCGAAGCAGTAATAATATCGTGATCAATACCTGCGCCCCATACAACTTTGCCCTTTTCACCCTTTAGGCTAATGTAAGCAACGGCTCTTGAAGTAGACCCTTGGTCCAATGCATGTTCTGTATAAGTTAAATCACTATAAGAAATATGCAAGTTTTCTTTTATTGCATTACTTACCGCATCTAATCGCCCATTTCCGTGCCCTGAAATTTCTTGTTCTTTTCCATTCACAGATATCCTAGCCATAACCGCAAATCCATCTGTTTTAACAAAATGATAATCAAGAATATTTATTGGATTTTCTATGTTTACATACTCTTTATTAAAAATTTCGCAGATTTCTTCTGGCATTAATTCCTTATGTAGATGATCTGATACACTTTTTACTGCATAACCAAAATGTTCGCGCATCTTCGCTGGCAATACAAAGCCGTATTTCTGCTCGAGTAGATATCCAATTCCACCTTTACCAGATTGACTATTAATCCGAATAACATCCCCATCATATTGTCTGCCAATATCTTTCGGATCAATTGGTAAGTATGGGACTGACCAATATCTCCGTTCTTCCTCTTCACGCCATTTCATACCTTTAGCAATTGCATCCTGATGCGATCCAGAAAAGGCTGCAAATACCAATTGTCCTGAATACGGCTGACGTGCATACACTTTCATTCTGGTCATACGTTCATATAATTCAACAATTGCTGGCATATCCGAAAAATCAAGATTTGGATCAATCCCGTGAGAAAACATATTTAATGCAATCGTTACAATATCCGCATTTCCCGTTCTCTCACCATTACCAAACAAAGTACCCTCAATACGATCTGCTCCAGCAAGAAGCCCCATTTCAGAATCAGCAACCGCGCAACCGCGATCATTATGTGGATGAAGAGATACAATTACATTTTCTCTATATTTTAAATTCTGTGACATATACGCAATTTGACTAGCATAAACATGCGGCATTGACATAGATACCGTCACTGGTAAATTGATAATCACCTTATTATTTGGTGTTGGTTGCCACACATCCAGCACTTTATTACAAATTTCTAACGCAAAATCAATCTCTGTTCCAGTAAAACTTTCAGGGGAATATTCAAATTTAAAGTTTCCTTCATACTCATTTGCATATTTTTTAAGTAAATTTGCCCCAAATAATGCAATATCAATAACTTCTTTCTTCGACTTTCTAAAAACCTGCTCACGTTGTGCAACTGAAGTAGAGTTATATAAATGCACAACAGCCTGCTTAGCACCTCGCAATGCTTCAAAAGTCTTTTTTATAATATGCTCCCTTGATTGTGTCAACACCTGTATTGTAACATCATCAGGAATTAAATTCTCTTCAATTAATTTGCGTGTAAACGCATATTCTGTTTCTGATGCAGCTGGAAAACCAATTTCAATTTCCTTAAAGCCTACTCTCACTAAGAATTTAAAGAATTCAACTTTTTCATCTAAACTCATCGGAATAATCAACGCTTGATTTCCATCTCGTAAATCTACACTACACCATATTGGTGCTTTATCCACATATTCTCTCTTTGCCCAGCTTAAATCTACAACAGGAGGCATAAAATACCCTCTAGTATATTTTTTACATTTGTCCATTTATTTATTCTCCCTTCCAATACTGTATAATAAAAAAGTCTTTCATCTCTATACTAAGAGACGAAAGACTTAAATCTTACGTGTTACCACTCTAATTCACTTGCTTTTGCAAATGCACTCTGTAGATACGGATTATAAAAATAATCTTATATCCCCCTGTCTGATAACGGTCAGGCTCCGTCAATACCTACTCTTATACATTTCAGCATGCTGCCTTCAAGGCGAGTTCATATTTCCATCGCTGTTGTTTTTCACCAACCAACAACTCTCTGAAAGCTTCTGAAATACTACTATTCCTTTGCACTGCATTTCTATATTTACAACTTTACAAGTATGATATCACATTGACTCTTTCTTCGCAAGCCTCAAAAAGAATATTTCATAAAATAAAGGGTTTAACTATAAATATAGCGAAATGATACAGTTATGACAAAAATATTTTGCAAATAAACATATAAAGGAAAATTTATATGTTTTATCTTTTGTTATTTATTTTTTGGGGAGGTTTTATTATTTGCACAAGTTTTCAATTTTACTTTTTTTACTTCTTACTTTTAATTTATTTGGCTGCATGCCAAGCAATACACCATATATTGATTTTGATAAAACGCAATCTACCCCTCCAACAAATACGTATAATGATGAATCTAGCCGTCCGTTAAGAATCGCTGTTGCAACCGTTATTTCACCCCATGCTACAATAGAATATTACCGAAATGTTGCAAATCACATATCCAAACAATTAAATCGTCCCACAGTTCTAATTCAAAGAAAAACTTATGAAGAAGTAAATATGATTATGTCTAATGGAGATGCTGATATTGCCTTCATGTCCACGGGAGCTTATTCTGCATATCGAGGACTCACCGATATTGAGATCATCGCAATGGTGAATCACAGGCAAACTTCATCTTACCATGCCCAAATCATTGTTCATAAAGATAGTGATATTTTCACTGAAGCCGATTTACAAGGAAAAAGCTTTGCATTCACTGATCCTTTGAGCTTCTCTGGTCATATTGCAATCGTTGATCTTTTAAATAAAAGAAATATTCGGCCGGAACAATATTTTAGCCGTTATCTTTATACCTACAGCCACGATAAATCAATTTGGGCTGTCGCTAATAAAGTTGTTGATGCAGCAAGTATTGACAGCATGATTTTTGATTACAGCCAGAAAATCCAGCCTGAACTCGCAAAAAACATTCGTATTATTAGTATAATCGGACCTTATCCAACTGGGCCTGTAGTTGTTCGATCTAAATTAAATAAGGAACAAAAAGATGCAATCCAACATATCTTTTTAACAATGCACAAACATGAAGACATGCGAAATTCTTTAGATAATTTACTTATTGATAATTTCATTCTTCCAAACGTTGAGCTATACAAACCGTTGCAAAAAATTTATGATCAAATTGGTGGCATATAATGAATTGGTTAAGAGAACAAAAATTATCAACAAAAATAAATACTCTCATTCTTGGAACACTCCTTACACTTAGCACAATTATGGTGATTTTAATGCATGGAATTACTAGCGATATTATGGAGCGCCAAGTCGAACTGCGGGGTTATGAAATTGCAAATTATATTGCAGCTTCTGGGACAAATGATATTTTACAAGAAAATGCTTATGCTATCTTTGATCTAATAAAAAAGGTTAAAGATAATAATGAGGATGTCCGATATATTTTAGTTGTCGACTATTCGGGTAAAATTATCGGTAGTACATTTGAACAAGGTTTACCTAAAGGGTTGCCTGCTCATATTTCAACTGATAATATTATAAAAAGGCAAGTTACCAAATATAATAGTTCAGAAGGAACGATTTATGAAGTTATCGTTCCATTAGAAAACGGTAACGTCGGCTCGATTCGTGTTGGAATGTCTAATAAGATCATGTATAATTTATTAGCCGTAACCTTAACAGAATTTTCTTTAACAATTTTTGCTCTAGCCTTCACCGCCGTTATCCTAACGGGCTGGTTAACTTCTATTATCATAAAACCTATTATTGATTTAGCTAAAGCAGCCGAAGAAATTAAAAATAATAACTATGCTGTTCAAACAGATTATGATACAAATGACGAAGTTGGTAATTTAGCAAAAACATTTAATGAAATGGCATTAAGTCTTGATCAAAAAGAAAAAGAAAATAATAAATTGTTAGAAGCTTTACGCTTAAAAGAAATGAACCGTACCGTACTCCTTAACAAAATATTTACTGCGCAAGAAGACGAAAGAAAAAGAATCTCTCGTGAGCTGCATGATGGCGCTGGACAATCTATTACATCAATCCTCGCTTACTTGCGAATTTTGTTAGCAAAAACATCCGATGCCTCCCAGCAATCCTTAATTTTAGCAGCACGTGACGTTATTGTTAACGTATTAAACGAATTAAAGCAGCTTGCTGTAGATTTACGTCCACCAGCAATTGACGATTTAGGCCTTATTTCTGCAATGGAAAAATATATTCATGGACTCACCGTTGCACACAATAACATTTACTTTAACGTAAGTTTACCGAAAGATGATTTTGAATTTCCTGATAAGATTACTTCCGCATTATATCGTATTCTACAAGAATCAACGAATAATATCATCCGACACGCTAAAGCAACAAATATTGATATTATTTTAAGTAAAAATCAAAATAACGTTCAACTTATCGTCCGTGATAACGGACGTGGTTTTAGTAAGGCAACATTAGAAAAAGCACAAAAAAATAATCACTTAGGTGTTTATGGTATGAAAGAGCGCATTGAATTACTAGAGGGTGAATTTAATCTTAAATCTAAAATTGGCATTGGAACAACGATAACAATTAGAATCCCATTAAAATTGGAGTAGTGATATTATGAAAAAGACAAAAATTATTCTTGCTGACGATCACGCGATTCTCCGCACTGGATTAAAATTATTATTAAGCAATGAAGAATCCGTCGAAGTTGTCGGCGAAGCAAGTAACGGTAATGAAGTTTTAGAACTTACAGAAAAAATTCCAGCAGACGTCCTCATTCTAGATTTATCTATGCCAGGTGTTCATGGCCTTGATGTGATTAAAGAATTAAAAGAGCATAATAACCCAATTAATATATTGGTTTTAACAATGCATAGTGAGGAACAATATATCAAAACTGCTATGGAAGCTGGAGCTTCTGGATATCTTGAAAAAAGCGCTTTCGATACAGAATTGCTTACGGCCGTTAAAACTGTTGCAGCGGGTAAAATTTATTTAAACAACCAGCATGCACTTCTGATGGTAAATTCTCTACTAAATAATACGTCAGAAGAAACAAAAGAAAAAGACCCTTACGTTCTTCTTAGCAAACGAGAAATTGAAGTATTAAAGCTTTTTGTTCGCGGTTATTCGCTATCTGAAATCGGCAAAATGCTTTCTCTAAGCTTAAAAACTATAGATACCTATAAGACTAGAATTTTTGTCAAGCTTGGATTGACAAAAAAAAGTGAGCTTGTTCAGTATGCATTAGAGCATGGTATTCTGACAGCTGATGATAATGATATGCCAACTTTAGATTGAGGAATAAATAATAAAAAAACAGTATCATAAATTATGATACTGTTTTTTATGTATAATCTACAGATAGAACATCATTACACCCTTTATTCTGGGAGGATATTCTATAACGACCTTTATTAAAGAATTACATAAGTAAATAAATAAAAGATTATGAATTAACTACACAACTTACGTCTATCCCATCTTTTTCTTTTAAATATTCGTAGATTTCCCCTACACCTTTAAAAATATAAGTTGGCTTTACATCTGACTCATTAACATCTTTCATTGTAGCTTCACCAGATAAAACAAGAATAGAAGTAATCCCTGCATTTATACCAGTCTTGACATCAGTATATAATCTATCCCCAACCATTGCAAATTCTTCCGGTTTATACTGACATCTTTTTCTGAATACACTTTCTACAATTTCACGATTAGGTTTTCCAATGACTTTTGGCGTTTTTCCTGTGGAAGCTTTAATTAACTCCATCATCGCTCCACAATCAGGAATATACGCATCATTCGGCATTGGACAATTAAAATCAGGATGCGTTGCTATGTAAGGTACTCCTGCACGAATTAAATCACAGCCTATAACAAGTTTTTCGTAAGTTAATGTCTTATCAAAGCCTAAAACAACAAAATCTGGATTCTTATCTGTAAGAATAAATTTGTAGTCCAAAAATTGTTTTTCCAATTCTGGTGTTCCCATTAAGTAAACCCTAGCTTTTGGCTTTAAGCTATATAAATAGTTAACAGTAGCCTCTCCTGATGTCATTACGTCAATTGGATTACATGCTATACCCAAGCCTCGCATTTTTTGAACGTAATCATCACTATTTTTAGAAGAATTATTCGTCATAAACAGATAGTCACGACCACTTTCTTTTAGATATTTCAGAAATTCGGCTGCTCCTGGTAAAAGTTCATTACCAATTGTCACCGTCCCATCCATATCTAATAAAAAACACTTAATTTTTGATAAGTCTGTCATTTTATAATCTCCTGTCATAAAAAATTTCTCTTTTCTCTTAAATTTCTATATTCAATTTTATTTTGTAACAAAAAAGAAAAACCGCAATTAATATAAATTGCGGTTTTTGCTATATTCAGCGCACTAACCCAAGATTAATTTTTGGGTTTTGCATTCCATACTAGCAATGCTAGTAAACAAGATACAACTGCTGCACCAACCCAGAATTCACCTGCTGCAGTAAAATCGTAAATTGTTTTACCATCAACAACTGTTTTATGTGCATTGATGAAGTAACCAGTCACATTTTCTTGAAGAGCAGCACCCATATAACTGAATAAACCAATCATACCCATTGCAGCACCAGTAGCTTTACGAGGTGCAATATCAACAGCCATTAAACCACCAAGGAAGCATACTAAGATACCCATGGAGAAACCGTAACAAACCATGCTGATAAAATCAATTGTATCAGATTGAGGAGCCCATAAGAAAGCAGCTGTAGAAGCAGCATAAAGAATACCAAAAATTAAAGCTGGAACATTACGTCTTGAATTAAACACTTTATCAGAAATAAATCCACCAAGAATTGTACCAACAACACCAGCCATTTGCATTGTAGATAACAAACCAGAAGCACCAAGCATTGAATATCCTTTTGCTTCAGTTAAATATACAATCCCCCAAGACTCAATTGCATAACGAGTGATATAGCAACAAGCACTAGATAAGCCAAGAATCCAAACTGCTGGACTTTTTACAACCATCATTTGTAATTCACTAACAGTTTTATCTTTCACTGCACCAGTAACTTCTTCACCTTTAAAATCCGCAACGTTAGGTAAACCATATGTTTCCGGTCTATCATATAAGAACATATATAAGAACACAGAAGCAACCATAACAATGATACCAGGAGCAAGGAAACCTGCTTGCCAACTGTATTTTGTAACCAATACAGCAGTAACCATATAAGTAACAGCAGCACCAATATTATGACTCATAAACCAAATACCATAGAAGGTACCACGTTCCTTATTAGAGAACCATTGGTTTAATGCAATAATAGAAGGACCAGCACCAAAAGATTGGAACCAACCATTTAAACCATATAGTATCAATAAGAACGTAAATGAGCTGGTTAATCCCATGAAAGTTGTACATAGACCGGATAAGAAAAGACCTGCAGCCATGAATTTTTTAACATTCAATCGATCACATAAGAAGCTATTTGCAAATTTACCAATAGCATAAGTGATAAAGAATGCCGATCCCATCATACCTAATTGTTGTGCATCAATAACCCCTGAATTCAATAAAGGTTTTTTTACAACTGAAAAGTTTAAGCGTGTTACGTAGTAAAAAGCATAACCTAATGTAATTGAAATAAAGACTGACCAACGGGCTTTGTTAAAAGTCTTAGCAATAACATTTGGGTCATTACTAATCAACGGTTTATCCTCACCCGTTTTAAAAAAGTTCATAAAAGCTTGAAACATTTTTTACAAGCCTCCTTAATATTTGTTCAAATGTAGAGTATCCAATTCAGGAAAATAAATTCAAACATTTATTTTCCTGAATTATTCAGTTTAATTAGTAAGCAGCGTCCATTCCGCCAGCAAGTTTTGTAGTGTGAACACGATTATAGTTAGTACCTGTATGATATTTGCTCTTTAAGTTAACTACAGGATCTCTTAATTCAACACCTTTTTCTTCAAGAACAGTTCTTAATAACCAAGGCTTATCAGAAATCATGCCATCAACACCCATATGTAGTAACATTTCCATATCTTCTCTACTATTTACTGTCCAAGGAACAACTTTCATACCTAAAGAATGTGCTAAAGCAACATCATCTTGGGAAATTTCTGGATAGTAAGGTGAAACAACATCCGCACCGATTGCTTTTGCTGCTAAATATGGATTACCTTGATAATCATCAATATCCAAGCCACCTAACCATGGAGATTTACCTTCTTCATATGCACGTAAGCATACGGAATCACGCCCCCATGAAGGCTGTTCACACCACAATGCTACAGTTGTAATATTTGGATTAATTTGTTTCATGATAGGAATAGTTCTCCAATCAAATGTTTGAAGAGTTACACGATCTTCCATATCATATTTTTTAACTAATCTGTTAAATTCAGTTACAAAAGCAACTGGATCAACATCTTTTGTAGCTGTATAAGCAGCGCCACCTTCTGGATCTATGCACAACTTAGTTTCAGCATTAACTACAACTTTGTCATCACCATACTCTTTAATCAGTTGGAATAATTCTTCCAAAGTAGGTATTTGTGCACCTGGTTGAGCAACTTGAGTTTTTCCATGACCTTCATAATATTCACCTTTCGGATCCATTACACCAACGTCAAATTTTTTAATTTCATTCACAGTCATTTTGCTGATAACATATTTGCCATTTTCAACGTAATTTCCATTTTTATCTCTCGTGATATCATGATTTAAAACTGGATTATGACTCATTACGATTTTGCCATCTTTAGTAAATTGCATGTCACATTCAATCGAAGTAGCACCCATTTCCATTGCATATGCATAAGAATATAATGTGTTTTCCGGACGAGCATCACGGCCACCACGATGTGGTTGGAAGTCGAATACATCAAGGTTTACTTTTGCATAAGCTTGTTGTTGGTCTACCAAGCTGCCACCAAATCCGATTACGGCTGTTGCAACACCTGCAATCACCATACGTTTCATTAATTTACTGTTCATTTTACTCCATCTCCTTTTCTCTAAATGAAATGACCCTTTTCACTTTTCAAGTATACTATTTTCCCCAATTAATAAAATCAGATAAAATCTGAAGTTATTGTAGGATTTTTATATCAATTTAATCGTTTCATTCCCCCATTTTTTATCGAGATTTTATTATATTTTTTACGATATAAACTACAATAATATTGATTTTCCACGCTTTTTTATAATAAGAAAAATTTTCAAATTTTAAACAACCCCTTTATATTTCTAGCTACTAGTCAATAAACCCAAGAAAAATAAGTGTTTAAAAAATTCTTTAGAAATATTTGCATTTGTATTAAAAACAAAAAATAATTATCTATTTTTTTACTTCATTCCATTTATAGTAAGATTTATTCTTACTATAAATGGAATGAGCCTTTTTGCTAATCTGATACAAATTTATGATAATATAAGGCAGCCAATAAAAGTTTTTTATTGGCTGCCTTATATAACTTTAATTTATTCTTCTATTATCATTATTATATTGACTATTTAATGGTCTTTTACTTGGCTCAGGGACTGCTATCCCATTTTCAATACAAACTTCTCGAAGTAACGCTGGATCATCACTAATGATTCCATCAACTCCCAAATCTATTAATCTTTCCATTTCCGCTCTATCATTTACTGTCCATGGCAAAATTTTCATTCCTAATGCATGTGCTTCTTCTACAGTTTTTTTGGTCACCTGCGCATAATTAGGTGAAATAATATCAGCGGCGATTGCATGTGCAGCTTTTACAAAGTTTCCATCAAAAGCCTTCGCATCTAATCCACCTAGCCAAGGGGAAGGTGCTACTTTATCCATCGCCAATAATTTCGGATTTTTAGAAATCAAAGCTGCAAGTGTAATATCACTATCATATTGCTTCATCTCTATCAGTGTTCTCCAATCAAAAGATTGTAATACAACTCGATCTTGCATTCCATACTGAGTGATAACATCATGCAATTTTCTCACAAAAACATCAGGAGGAGTGTTATTAGCATATTCCTTTTCATTTTTATCAGGAAATGATTTCGTTTCAATATTAAAAGTTACCTTATCATTGCCATATGCTTTTACCAGCTCAAAAACTTCAGCTAAAGTTGGATATTTGGCATCTTTGAAAGAAATTTGTTTTGAAAAATTATCATGATATTTATGCTCAGGATTAATTCCACCAATATCATATTTTTTCAATTGCTCTATCGTTAATAGGCGAACATCTTTTTCCTCGTTTTCCTTTAGCCATTTACCATCTTTTTTCGTCAAATAATAATATGTACTTGGGTTATGAGACACAAACACTACACCGTCTTTTGAAATATATGTATCCATTTCTAAGGTAGTAACACCTAGTTCCAATGCATTCGCAAATGCATCTAATGTATTTTCTGGGCGAAGTGCACGTCCACCACGATGTGCCTCTAAGTCAAAACCTTCAATCACACATTTTGCCTCCACGGCCTGTTCAGTATGAAATCCAACCAAAAGAGATGTCGCTATTAATGCACTGCTAATAATTTTTGCTAATCTTTTTTCATTTTTCATAAAAATCCCCTTTAACATTTATCTTTAATATTAAAATTATACGCAAACCTTTCTCTTAATGAAAACTTCAATGATTTGTTTTTGCACTGATTAATTAATACATCCGTTTAAGATTCTTTTAAGAAGTTCTAACCCTTTTCTTAAAATCATATAAAAATTTTTATAAGAAAGCAGTCGGATTTTTTCTGATTTTCGTAGGATTTTTTCCAGAACGTTCAGTCAATTTTATTATTTATTTATTTTGCAAATTTACAAAAACTTTTGTCACAATTTTATATACAAAAAGAAGGTATACAAATATTAAAATAAAAATTATATACCTTCTTTTTATTAAAAATTGTATTTAAATCAATGACCCTAACCTATATTGCTTTATAAAATCATTAATTATCTATAACATCCTCTAAAAATAAAATTTTATTCAGCTGCATCTGCTCCACCCGTTAATTTTTTTGTTTCAACTTCAATATGCTCTGTTCCAGTATGATATATACTACCTTCATTTATTACAGGCTGTCTCATCGCAATTCCCCGTTTCTCAAGTACATTACGTAAAATCCAAGGTTTATCGGTAATAATCCCATCAACGCCCATATTTATCATCATATTCATATCATTTACATCATTTACTGTCCAAGGAACTACCTTCATCCCTAATTCATGCGCCTGCTCAACATTCTGTTTTGAAAATTCCATAAAATATGGAGAAACTACATTTACCCCAATTGCATGAGCAGCTAAAATTGGATTACCTTTATAATCATCAATATCTAGTCCACCAAGCCAGGGAGATTTACCTTCTTCATAGGCTCTTAAGGATAATGCATCTGGGCCCCATGATGGTTGTTCCTGCCATAAGGCAACAAGCTTAATTTTCGGATTGATTTTCTTCATTTCAATTAAAGTTCTCCAATCAAAAGACTGTAGTAAAACTCTGTCTTCCATATTGTATTTTTTCACAACTTCATTAAAGACTTTTACAAAACGTATTGGATCAACATTATTTTCATATGCAGCACCTGAAAGTGGATCAGGATAAGACTTAGTTTCAGCATTTATAATTACTTTGTCATCACCGTATTCTTTAATTAACTCAAAAACTTCATCTAATGTAGGAATTCTTGCACCAGGCACGCTAACTTGCGTTCTGCCATGCCCTTCATAATATTCACCACTATTAGGGTCCATTGTACCCACATCAAACTTTTGTATTTCTGCTAATGTCATATTGCGAATATCATATTTTCCGTCTTCAACATATTTTCCATTTTCATCTTTAGTTAAATTATGATTGAGAATTGGATTATGACTCATTACAATACGATCATCTTTTGTTAACTGCATATCACATTCAATCGTTGTCGCACCCATTTCCATTGCATAAGCATAAGCGTATAAGGTGTTTTCGGGCCTAGCATCACGACCACCTCGGTGTGCCTCAAAATCAAATAATTCATTTCCAAAGTCAACTTTTTCTTCATGCACTTCTTCTTGTTTATTCGCTCCACCAATACCAAATAAAGCTGCTCCAACACTGACAACTGCAACCAATACTACAGCAACCAACACATACTTTAACCAATTATTTTGCCCCAACATCGTCATCTCCTTTTCAACTAAATAAAATTCTGTCAATTATCATCTGTATCAATTAAATCTTGATAAAGCAAAAATTTTTTATCCAACAACTAACTCGTCCTAAAATTTTTTTGTTATAAATAGAATTTAGGACCAGCTAAACTTCTGGATAAATGTAACTAAAACTTAGATGGAGTTATAACTCCATCTAAATTTTAGTCTTGCTTTTCGCAGCAAATCACTTGCATACGTTTATTATTTTCACTTTAAATGGTTTATTATACAATTTTGATTTTATAAGCTTTTAACCATGTATCTAATTGAATCAAATAGGCAAATAATTGCGCACCACCCATTAATTGCCCAAACCATGGAATATTACTTGCTGCTAAATCTTGTTTAGCAATTTCATTTAATTTTTTAACATCCATTAATTCAGTCAACGGAGAATTTGCATCATTTAAAATATCCAGCGCCCAATTTCTAACAATATTTAAATACTCCGGATGATGAGTTTTGGGATAAGGGCTTTTTTTACGCCATAAAACATCATCAGGTAAAATTCCTGCCAACGCTTGACGCAGCAATCCTTTTTCGCGATTTTTATAATTTTTCATTTTCCATGGAATATTCCAAACATATTCCACTAAACGATGGTCGCAATATGGTACACGTACTTCTAATCCAAAAGCCATACTCATTCTATCTTTGCGATCAAGTAAAGTCGGCATCCACCTTGTTAAACTCAAATAAAAAATTTCTCTCATACGTGCAGCAACTTTATCTTCTCCTTTTAATCGCGGAACTTCGCTAATTGCATCATCGTAACGAGTTTTTACATATTCAACTAAATCCATTTGTGATTTTACATTGTCATTTAACCAATCTAAACGCATTTCAGGTTTAGGTGACCATGGGAAAGCATGTGAATTTATCATTTCCTCACGATAGAACCATGGATATCCACCAAAAACCTCATCTGCACATTCGCCAGATAATGCAACTGTGGCTCCCTTTTTAATCTCACGAGAAAACAAATATAAAGAGGTATCAACATCAGCCATACCTGGGAAATCCCTGGCTAACGTTGCTTTTGGCAAACTCTTCGCTAATTCAATATTGTCAATTAAAATTCTATGATGACATGTATCACATGCTTTCACCATTTTTTCTACCCATGGTGCATCAGAATTTGGCTGAAAGCTGCTCGCTTTAAAATAAATATCGTTGTCGATGTAATCTACCGAGTACGTATTTAACTTGCCTTTACCAGACCTTTGAAATTCCATTGCGGCTAATGCAGTTAATGCACTAGAATCCAGTCCCCCAGATAAAAAAGTACATACATCAACATCGGCAACAAGCTGTCTTTGTGCCGTATCGATAAGTAATTCACGTACTTTTTGAACAGTTGTCTCAAAATTATCTTCATGCACATGACTCATTAATGCCCAATAGCGATAATTACGACTTCCAGTTGCCGTATAAACAAAAGCATGCCCTGGTTTTAATTCAAAAACATTTTTAAACACGCCATTTCCTGGTGTTCTTGCTGGACCAACCATCAGAATTTCTGCCAACCCTTCAATATTAACTTCCGGCTTTATCAATGGATTTGCAAGCAAAGTCTTAACTTCTGAGCCAAAAATAAATTGACAATCTCTAATTGCATAAAATAAAGGCTTAACCCCTATACGATCACGCGCTAAAAAAAGTCTTTCTTTCGCTGCATCCCAAATTCCAAAAGCGAAAATTCCATTCAACTTCTCTACGCATTTCGTACCAAATTCCATATACGCGGTTAATAATACCTCTGTATCACAATTTGTTTCAAAATGGTAACCATATCCCTCTAATTCTGCCCTCAATTCACTGGTGTTATATAACTCACCATTATAAGTAATCACAAAATCGTGTCCATTTCTTCGTTTAATCATTGGTTGTGCCCCATTTGCAGGATCAACAACACTAAGGCGCCGATGCCCAAAAGCAATATTTGGACAAACATAACGCCCACTATCATCCGGACCACGCATCTTTAGCGTATCAATCATCGCAGTCAAAGTTTTTTGGTTTACCGGATCCTCCAAACGATTTTCCCAGTCAATCCACCCAGCTATACCACACATCTCATTCAGCTCCTCTACGCAAAAAACAATCTATAGATTGTTATCTTTTAACAAAAACTCTCTTTTTATTCAAAAAATATTGCAATAATAATTCCAAATTTCAGCTTTTGATAAATAAATATTACATTTAAAAAGTAATTATTCCATATTCTTATTTCTATTCTTTCTGATAAAAACAATATGCCAATTTTTTCAATATCAAATAAAGTAAAATTTGAGTCCTTCTCCATTTGAATCCAATTTCACTTAACCAAAGACTTAAGCACTTTTAACTATCAGTTATAGAATAGGACAGTTTAACTTTTGTTTATTCATCAGATAAAATAAAATATGCACTTAAGCGGCTTTTTGCCACCCAGTGCATACTTTCTTAGCATATAAAATTTATTTTATTAAATCATTTAAATTCTAAACTATCCCCAACTACTCGTATTGTTACGTTATCGCCTTCTGATATTTCATTTGCTATAATTTTTTTACTTAATGCAGTTTCAACTTCTCGGCTTAATAATCGTTTTAGTGGACGCGCACCATATGCTGCATCATAACCGTGATCAGCAAGGAACTCTAGAACCGATTCATCCCAACTCAAATGAATTTTCACTTGTTTTTCCAACCGTTTATTTAAGTTTTCTAATAAAATAGCAGCAATTGCTTTTACCTGTTCTAACGCAAGTGCTTTAAACACTATAATATCATCTAAACGATTTAAAAATTCTGGGCGGAAATATTCCTTTAAAATCTCCATTACTGATTTTTCAGCTTCAATAAAGTCTTTTTGCAAAATTTCAGATGAACCTAAATTTGAAGTCATAATAATTACCGTGTTCTTAAAATTAACTGTTCTACCTTTACTATCTGTTAAATGTCCATCGTCTAGAATTTGTAACAGTACATTAAACACATCATGATGTGCCTTCTCAATTTCATCTAGCAATACGACACTATATGGATGACGTCGTACAGCTTCTGTTAATTGTCCGCCTTCATCATATCCAACGTACCCTGGAGGTGCTCCTATTAAACGCGCTACAGAATGTTTTTCCATGTATTCACTCATATCTAATCGAATCATATTGCGCTCATCATCGAAGAGAATCTCTGCAAGTGTTTTGGCAAGTTCTGTCTTCCCAACACCTGTAGGGCCCAGGAAAATAAATGAACCAATTGGACGATTCGGATCTTTAATTCCTGCTCTCGCGCGAATAATCGCTTCACTTACTACACGCACCGCTTCATCCTGCCCCACGACGCGTTTATGCAAAATATCTTGTAAATGCAAAAGCTTTTCGCGTTCACCAGTTAACATTTTCGTTACTGGAATCCCCGTCCAACGACTGACAACACGTGCGATATCTTCTTCTCCAACTTCTTCTTTAAGTAATTGATTGCTTTTTTCTTTTTCGGCTAAAGTTTCTTCTTCTTCCTTTAGCTGTTTTTCTAGCGCTAATAATTTGCCATATTTTAATTCTGATAGACGATTTAAATCATACGCACGTTCAGCAGCTTCCATTTCACTTTTTACTGCATCGATTTCCTTTTTGATTCCACGCACACGTAAAATCGCTTGTTTTTCACTTTCCCACTTTGCTTTTAACTCATCAGCTTGCGCTTGCAAATCTTTTTTCGTATCCGCAATTGTCGCTAACTTTTCTTTTGATGCTTCATCCGTTTCTTTCTTTAGCGCTTGTTCTTCTATTTCAAGTTGCATAATTTTACGCAAAACTTCATCTAATTGACTTGGCATAGATTCGATTTCAGTTCTCAATTTTGCTGCTGCTTCATCTACTAAATCTATCGCTTTATCTGGTAGAAAACGATCAGATATATAACGATCAGATAAAACTGCTGCTGATACTAAAGCTGTGTCACGAATCCTTACCCCGTGGTGTACTTCATAACGTTCTTTTAAACCACGCAATATAGAAATTGTATCTTCAACTGACGGCTGTCCAACCATTACTGGCTGAAATCTTCTTTCAAGAGCCGTATCCTTTTCAATATATTTTCTATATTCATTAAGCGTAGTTGCACCAATACAACGTAATTCTCCACGCGCCATCATAGGTTTTAAAATATTTCCTGCATCCATTGCACCTTCTGCCGCACCTGCACCAACAACCGTATGAACTTCATCAATAAATAATAAAATTTTTCCTTCGGATTTTGCAATCTCTGTTAATACACTTTTTAGACGTTCTTCAAATTCCCCACGAAATTTAGCTCCTGCTACCATTGACCCAAGATCTAGAGAATACAGCGTTTTATTTTTTAAAGATTCCGGCACATCACCTGCAACGATTCTTCGCGCTAGTCCTTCAACAATCGCTGTTTTACCAACGCCGGGTTCCCCGATCAGAACCGGATTATTTTTTGTTCTTCTTGACAAAATTTCAATCGTACGACGAATTTCATCATCACGGCCAATTACTGGGTCAAGTTTCCCTTTTCTTGCTTGTTCTGTTAAGTCACGCCCATATTTCTCAAGAGCTTTATATCCTTCCTCTGGGTTATCACTTGTTACATTATCCTTGCGATGCGTTTTTATTGCTGATTGAATTTTATTTTTTACTAAACCAAATTCTCTACATACGGCTACAACATCACTATCTCCATCTTCAACAACCGCTAATAATAAATGTTCTGTACTGATATAATCATCTTTCATTTCTGTTGCTAACTTTTCTGCTAAAGCCATTACACGATACATCGATGTACTCATCCGCATACCACTATCTTGACCACGTACAGACGGAATTCTTTGAATTAACTGCTCCATACGCGCTTTTAACAACTCTACATTTACATTACATTCATTAAAAATTGTGGACAGAAGACCTTCGCTTTCCTTTGCTAATGCAAGCAAAAGATGACTTGTTGTAATTTCTTGATTATAATGTAATGCTGCAGTTTGTTGTGCATCTTGTAAAACCGCCATTACTCTTTGCGTATATTTTTCTTGTGCCATAACTATAGCCTCCTTAAAATTTTATCTGCTTATTTATTGTTTACCAACGTTTACAAAAATATCATTAATTTTCTTTGATTATTATTATATCTCTAAAAGTCAAAAAGTCAAATATTTTTTGACTTTTTGACTATATGACATAAAAAAATGCCACAACTATGTAGCATTTTTTATAAAAAACCCTGATTTTCAATCAGTCTTTGGCAAAAATTTTTATCATTCTGGCTGAACTTTTGCTTTTTTATAACGTTTATAAAGGTAAATCGCACCGCCTAAAACCAGGACAAGAAGCAATGAATATATTGCAACTTCTTTTGTATTATTTTGAAAATAACGAACCGCGGGTTCACCAAAATAATAAATAATAACAGCTTCTAAAAAGAATCTCTTTGCTCGTCCAAAAATTGATGCAACAATAAAAACAGACCACTTTACATTAAAAGCCCCTGCGGATATACTTACGCATTTATAAGGAATCGGCGACATAGCTGCTAGAAAAATTGTCCATGATACGTTATCACTTTCTGAAAACTCCTGAATTTTATATGCGTATTTAGCTGGCATAACTTTATGTACCACAGGCATACCCCATTTATGTCCAATCCAATACCCAATAAAACCACCTAAAACAGATACAAATGTGGCTACTGTTCCATAATAAATCGCCATGTTAGGATTTGCTAATGCCATAGGCAATAAAATTACATCTGGTAAAATCGGTGAACAAAAAGATTCAGTAAAAGTTACAATAATTAAACCTAGCATTCCCCATTCAAGCAACAAATCAATTAAACTTTCCATATATACTCCTCTGTAAAATAATCTTTTTATTCATTTATAACTCATGTCTTTTAAAAATAAATGAAGATACACATATTGTTAGTTTAACGATTATCTTGAGGAATTTCAAGTATTTTATGCATGAATCAGCTCTAATTTTTGCAATACTTCTTTTAATTTCTCTGCATCTAAAGGCTTTGTAGCATATGCTTCGCAGCCAATTTCAAAAGCTTTATTCACATATTCTTTATCAGATAAAGCTGTTGTCATAATAACTTTTGCTTTTTTTTCACTTGGAATATTTTGCTGTTTCTCTAAGGCTCGAATTGTTTTCAAAACTCTTACTCCATCTACCTTTGGCATCATAATATCAAGACAAATTAAATCATATGGATTTTTTTCTTTTAGTGCTAATAAAAAAGCATCTAACGCTTCCATTCCATCCACTGTAATATCACACTCGCCGTATTGTCCCAACATTTTTGAAATCACCTTACGACTAATCAAATCATCTTCTGCTAATAGTATTTTCATTTTCTACACCCCTTTATTCATTAAAAATATTTAGTATATCTTTCAATAAATTTAACTGTTCCATTGCTTCGTCTAAATCTCCCCGTCTAGCTGCTAATTGAATTTTAAATAAAATACCATTTTCTTCTTCTTGATGATTTTCTTGAAAAATATCTCTCAACACTTCGGCTTTTCTTTCAATATTGTTAATATTCTCTTTACAAATTTCAACCTCTAAATCCTTAACTAATTCCAATAAATTTTTTACATGTATTTGTTGCTCATTCGTTTTATCACTAATTTTACTTAAACAATATGTCATTAAATCGTCTATATTTACTTCGTCTATATTCGTAGATGCGTTCTCAACATACTTTTGTAAATGTGTATTTATCACTTCTTTTATTTTCGCATCCAACTCATCCATTGGAATTGGCTTTGCTATATATTCATCCATTCCATAGGACAAATATTTTTCCCTATCGCCACTTAGAGCATTTGCAGTAAGCGCAATAATTGGTGTATATGTCTCTTCCCTCTTTTCATAAGCTCTAATATATTGTGTTGCTTCCACGCCACCCATTTCAGCCATTTGTATATCCATTAAAATACAATCATATTTATCAGTCTGCACGTTTTCTATAGCTTCTCTTCCATTGCTAACAACGGTTACATCATAATTCAATTCTTTTAAAATCTTACTTATAACAAGCTGATTTACGAGGTCATCCTCAACAAGTAAAATTCTTCTTTTTATCTTTTCTTTTCTACCTTCATTCGACGTACCTACACTTTTATTCTTTTCTATTTCTAAATTTTCAAGAGCTGAAACTTCCCGACAAGGCAAAACAAAGGTAAATTTACTGCCACTTTCATACGTACTCTCTACAAAAATTTCACCTTCCATCATTTCTACCAATTGTTTAGTAATCATGAGTCCTAATCCAGTCCCGCCAAACTTGCGTGTAATTGCCCCATCAACTTGACTGAATAATTGAAAAAGCTTTTTCTTATCATTTTCAGCAATTCCAATCCCCGTATCTATAACAGAAAAATTTAATTTTTCAATTCCATCTTCGACTATTTTTTTTGCAGCTAAAGTGACACTTCCCTTTCTGGTAAATTTAACCGCATTACTGATAAGGTTATCAAAAATCTGTTTTAAGCGTGTAGGATCACTAACAATATATCTAGGCAAATTTGAGGAAAGCAAGTAGGACAATTCTAAGCCTTTTTCTTCAGCCTTAACTGCATGTGCTTTAATAACATCTTCTATCACTCCATACAAATTAAACCGAATCATTTCCATTAAAAGTTTCCCAGCTTCCATTTTTGAAAAATCTAAAATATCATTGATAATTCTTAACAAGGAGGTAGAACATGATTTTGCTATCTTTAAATTTTCTCTTTGCTCTTCACTCAAGTTTCCTAATAAAGTTAAGTCAATCATTCCTACCATTCCATTAATGGGTGTACGAATTTCATGGCTCATATTTGCTAAAAATTGACTCTTAGCTTGATTTGCCTCTTCAGCTGCTAGTTTTGCTTTTTTCAATTGCTTCTCAGCCGATTTCTGCTCTGTTATATCTCTATATAATGCAGCAAAAAACCCTTTTTCCAAACTATACACGGATAAATACAACCATTTTTTCGTCATTCTACAATAAAACTCTTTATCAAATCTGCCACATCCAGCCAATGCAACTTTCCCGCATTCAGCAATCCAATCACTATAATTAATCGAACACTCTGGGAAAATGTCCGAAAAATTCATCCCAACAATTTTTTTTCTCCCAATCCCCATAATTTTAAAAAAATCGCTATTCACTTCAATAAATTGAAAATCCAGCGGTATATTTTTTTCATTCGTTACAATTCGATTATAAGTAAAGCCACTATGCATATTCATAAACAACGTATGATATTTAGTTCTACTATCTTGTACTGCTTTTTCAAACTCTTTTTTACTCGTAATATCGATACCAATTCCCACATATCCAGCTGGCAATCCGTCTACACCATATACTCTCTGATTTATGCACCATAACCATCTATAAATCCCTTGACAATTTTTCACCCGAATTTCAGCTTCATAATTATCTTTTTGATTCAATTTTTTAAAAGAAGCACTTAAATCATTTGGATGTATGTAATCAATCCATTTTGTATGATGAAGTCCCTTACTATCAAACCCTAAAAAATTTTTGCATTGATCATTTAAATAGATAAATTCCTTACCTTTAATCCACCAAACAATTCCAGGAAAACTTGATAAAATTTTAATATGAAAATCTCTAGAACGAGCAATTTCCAATTCTCGCTCTTTTCTTTCTGTTGTATCTAATAGACTAACGACAATATTCTGATTTTCTCCTTGTTTAGTTCGAGTTATACTTATTCTTAACCAAACGGATTTTTTCATTTCTCCATTTATATAATTAAGCAATGTTTCTATATTTTCTACCGCATTTACATTCGTAAGCACATTAACAATACCTGCACGAATTGCACATTCTTTGCAAGCGGAAGATTTTCCGCATCCGTATTCTAAACTATTTATACAGCAAAATGCATCTCCAAATTGTTTTCCCATAATGCAACTACGATCTTTATTCATAATTAATAACGCAGATTGATTGATATTTGTAATTGCTCCGGCTTCATTTAGCGTGCACATTCCTACAGGCGATGAATTAAATATCAATTTTAAATTTTCACGCTCATCTACAACATATTCTTCTAAATTATGCAATCTTGTAATATCACGTAATACTACCACACCACCAGCAATAGAATTATCATTTCTTCGTATTGGCGAACACGTTGCCGATAAATAAATTTTTTGTCCATCATTACGCTTTATTCCTGAGTTTTTTTCAAGCCCCACAACCTTTTCTTCAGAAATTGCACGTTTTATCGGACTATCTAAAATTTCCCCTGTATCCAAATTGATAATTGGACAAACCTCAGTAAAATTTTTCCCATAGGATCCTTCAGTAGTCACATTAATAATTTTAGCAGCCGCCCCATTAATATAAACAACATTTCTCTGAATATCTGTCATAATGATCCCATCACCGATGCAATCTAACACGTCATGGATTGGCATATACGATTCTTCAATACATTCTTTTAGCATAATATCACACTACTCTCTATACTAGATAAAAGAACAAATTTGCTCTGCGATTTGATCTAAAGGCACTTGTTTTTCCACTGCACCAATGTTATAGGCAACGCGAGGCATACCATAAACAACTGAACTTCCCTCATCTTGTCCAATCGTTCTCGCACCAGCTTTACGCATATTGAGTAGCCCTTTCGCTCCATCATAACCCATTCCAGTCATAATTACACCGATTGCCTTATTACCATAAATCTCTGCAACCGAATTAAAAAGAACATCGACTGAAGGACAATGACCATTGACTTTTTCCCCTTCAAAACACTCTACGCAAATTTCCGCACCCCGCTTCTTTACTCTCATTTGCATATTCCCTGGAGCTATTAGCACTCTTCCTGGAAAAACTTCATCTCCATTTTTCGCTTCTTTTACTTCTAACTCACAAATTGAGTCAAGTCTTTTAGCAAACATATCTGAAAAAACCGGAGGGATATGCTGTACGATGACAATCCCTGGTATATTCCCTTTTAGCTCAGTAATCACATCTGTCAATGCAACGGTTCCACCTGTAGATGCACCAATTGCAATAATTTTATTTTGTACTTGATGAGAAGGCATAGACGAATCAATGAAAGATTTTTTATGTAATGTTCCTTGCTGAATTTTTGCATTTACAGCAATCTTTATTTTTGTAATCAAATCATTAAAAAAATCTCTATTCGTCAGGATCGCCTTTCCGTCAGGTTTTTTAATGAAATCAACGGCACCTAGTTGTATTGCCTCAAAAACACAATCATTTATAGAACTAATTACAATTGTTGGGATCGGATACTGAGGGATTAATTTTCGCAAAAATTCTATCCCGTTCATCTTTGGCATTTCTACATCTAAAGTCATAACATCAGGGTGATATTGAAGGATTTTATCTCTAGCATCGAATGGATCAACAGCAGTTGCAACTACTTCTATCATTAAATCTTTTGATAATGCTTTTGATAATGCCTCACGAAAAACAATTGAATCATCTACAATTAAAAGTTTTATTTTTCTCATATCATAATCCCTTTCTATACACAGCTGGCATTACATATTGAAAAGAAAAATCACCACGTTCAATAACTTCCGAATGCCCAATAAATAAATATCCTCCCGGTTCCAACCATTGATAAAATTTATTAACAAGTTCTTTTCTTGTCACACGATCAAAGTAAATCATTACATTACGGCAAAAAATTATATGAAACTTTTTTTTAAATAAAAATTGAGGATTATTTAAATTAAACTGCCTAAAAATAATTTCGTTTTTTAAAGAATTTTTTACTTGAAAATTATTTTCGTTTATCTGTTTAAAATAAGTTTTGCGCCACCTTTTAGGCAACATATCGATAGATTCATCATTATAAATTCCAAGGCGTGCATCATTCAAAGCAGAAGTAGATAAATCCGTAGCCAATAATTTTGTATCCCAAGACTGTTTTTGTAAAGAAAAAAAGTCTTGAATGATCATAGCTAATGTATACGCTTCCTCTCCCGTTGAGCATGCAGCACACCAAGTCCGCAAATCATTGTCTGAAAGTTTTTCTGAAAAATAAGGTAAAACCTCTTCCGAAAAATACTCAAAATGCTGAGATTCTCGCATAAAAAATGTATGATTTGTTGTAATTGCATTTGCTAAAATTTTATCTGCTTGCCCCGTTTTATCCTGTAATAAATATTGATAATAATCATTTGCATTATCAATTCCTAAACTCAAAAGCACTTTATGTAGACGGCCCTCAACAAGAGTTTTTTTCTCTCTTCCTAAATGAATACCAAATTTATTCTTTATATATAATGTTAATTTCCGAAAATCTTCTTCTGATAATATCCCCATTTTATCACCCGTTCGCTACCAACGATTATCAATTTAAAATTTGCTCGCATTAGATGATATATCATCTAATGCGAGCAAATAATTCCTAGTAATCAATACTTTCCAAATTCATCATCAGTTAAAGCAATTTGATTGATATCACTTTTCTTTTTACCATTTAATTTTATCTCAGATGATGATTTTTTCCTATCATCAAACTCAACTTTATCTTCATAAAAATTTTGCTTTACACTATTCTTTGTAAACTTAAATTCACCAATGGTGTCTTTTAATAAGCTTGCTTGTGCACTAAGTTCTTCACTAGCCGCTGCCGATTCCTCTGCTGTTGCCGAATTAGCCTGAACAACCTGTGAAACTTGAAGTACACCCTGATTAATTTGTTCAAGTGCTATGCTTTGTTCGTTAGAGGCATGAGCTATATTGTCGATAAGGCTAGCGACACCTGTTACTGCCTCTACGATAACATCAAGAGCTTCCGCTGTTTTATTCGCGATTTTTGTTCCCTCATTCACTTTAACAATAGACCCTTCAATCATCTCCGTAGTTTCTTCTGCTGCTTTTGCCGAACGCGCAGCTAGATTTCTTACTTCTTCTGCAACTACAGCAAATCCCTTTCCATGTTGCCCCGCCCGTGCAGCTTCAACCGCTGCATTTAATGCTAAAATATTTGTCTGGAATGCAATTTCATCAATTACTTTAATAATTTTTGAAATATTTGCTGAAGAGCCGTTAATCTCCGTCATAGAAGTTAACATAGCTTTCATATGTTCATTACCTATTTTTGCATTTTTTTGCGCATTTATCGTAAGTTTATTCGCTTCATCAGCATGTTCTGCATTTAATTTTGTTTGGGATGAAATTTCTTCCAAGGATGACGATAATTCTTCCACCGAGCTTGCTTGTTCTGTCGCTCCTTGTGATAAAGATATACTGGCATCCGATACATTCTTTGCTCCCGCAGCAACCTGTTCCGAAGCTACATCAATATTAGCTAATGCAATATTCATATGATTCCTCATTTTTTCAAAAGCTTTTGCCAAAGAACCAATCTCATCTAGATTTTTTATTTTTAGTTGCGTAGATAAATCCCCATTCGCAATTTTTTCAGATGCATCTACCAATATATTTAATCGTTTAGCTATTGTACGAGCTAATAATACCCCTGCAACTATCGCTACAATTGTGACAACTAGCATAACAATCCACATCATATACATCGTTTGATGTGCGCGTTCACTAGCAGCTATACTTTGCTTCATCCCATTTTCTTTGGCCAAATTATATAGCGATGCAAGACCTGTATTAATTTTATTTGAAGCCTCTACTGCTCCACTGTTAACCATAAAACTCCAAGCTTCTTTATCTTTATTCTGCAAAGCCATTTGAAGAGCCTGATCCCTGAAATAGTTATATTTTTCTAAATTGTTTTTAAATTCACCTAGTTCTTTTTTTGCTTCTTCCGATTGTGCCTTTGAAAGAACTATTTGATAAGCGTTCTCTAAATTTTTATCAACTTCTTGTAAGGTATGAATTCTTTCATTAATTGATTTTGCATCATCGTATAAAAAAACATCACGAAAAACACTGCGGCTCTGGTTGAAAATCGTCGCCATATTTGCGATGTCACCTGTTGCTAAACCATAATTATTATAAATTTCACTATATTCATCGTCTAACTTATCCATTTGATATATCCCAGAAATACATACGCAAGCCATAATAATTGTGACACCAATCAATGCACACATAATTTTACTTCCAATTTTCATATTCTTCAAAAATCCCATCTTTATGCCTCCTCTAAAATTATATACTTATTTCAATTTTGATATATGTCTAAAAGTAAATTAAGCTTCCAATGCTGTAAATCTAGCTTTATCATCATCTCCAATTAATTTATCACAATCTAATAATAATTTAACCTCTTCACCAACTTTACCAATACCCTTGATATATTTATTTTGTGAAGATTTAATGGCTGGTGGTTCAACAATATTTTCTTCTGGAATTGAAAGAACCTCTGATACACCATCCACAATAAAACCAATTGATATATCTCTAACATCAACAACAATAATACACGTTCGATCATTATATTCTCGAAATTCTTTTTTGAATCTTAATCGAATATCCATAACAGGAATGATCTTACCACGTAAATTAACAATACCGCGTACATATTCTGGAGCTTCTGGGATTTCGGTAATTGGTTGAATCCCAATAATTTCTGTTACAACGGCAATTTCAATCCCATAAAATTCATTACCAATAATAAATGTAAGGAATTTTCCTTTTTGTGTATCTTCCTCTTCAATCATTTGTTCAACTATATTTTCCGCCATCTTATCCCTCCTCCTTTTTTCTTAAATTTTATTACTTAAACCAATCACATCTAAAATTAAACTGATACTGCCATCTCCTAGTAATGTACAGCCAGTAATTCCTGCCATATTAGATATTTTCTTTATATAGTTAGGAACCGGCTTAACAACAATTTGCTGAACTCCTACAAGATTATCAGCAAATATTGCCATTGTCATATGTTCAGATTCAACCATAACGATAATTCCTTTTGTTAAATCAATAACGTTTGTCTCAATATCATAAAATTTATGTAATCGTATAATTGGATAACATTGTCCCCTCACCATAATAAGCTCATTACCATTTGTATCGACTAAAATTTGTTTTTTAGCTGGTCTAAACGATTCTCGAATTGACATGATTGGTATCGTATAAGATGATTTTCCTACTTCAACAGTCATTCCATCTACAATTGCTAAAGTTAATGGAATCTTTAATGTAATAGTACTTCCTTTTCCTTGAATACTATCCAGTAAAATATTCCCACCAACCGCTTTAATATTCTGGACAACCACATCCATCCCAACACCACGACCGGAAAACTCTGTCACTTTCTCTTTCGTAGAAAAACCAGGTGCAAAGATGAAAGAATAAATTTCTTTGTCGGTAAGCTCTGATTCCGTTTTTGTTATTAAGCCATTGTTTCTTGCCCGCTCAAGAATTTTCTCACGATTAAGACCTCTACCATCATCAATAATGTTAATAATAACTTCATTCCCGGCATTTTGCGCTTCAAGAGTTACTCTCCCTTTTATTGGCTTTCCTACAGCACTCCTCTCTTCTGGCATTTCAATGCCATGATCAATTGAGTTCCGAATAAGGTGCATCAACGGATCGGAAATATGCTCTATAACGTTTTTATCAACTTCCGTATCTTCCCCGACTAAAACTAATTCTACCTTTTTATCCAGCTTTTTCGACATATCCCGTACAATACGATTCATCTTCTGAAAGGTAGCATTTAAAGGAACCATACGAATTGACATCACACTATCTTGCAGCTCAGCACTAATCTTTCTCAATTGCCTCGACGCCTTATAAAAATTCTCCAACTCAAGATCTTTTAAGTCAGGATTTTGTGTCACCATTGCTTCAGCAATTACAAGTTCTCCCACTAAATCCATTAAATGATCCAATTTCTGAACATTTACACTGATCATACTTTGTGTAATGATACCTTCGTGGCTTTCAGGTTTTAAAGATTTCTCTGTAAGAATCGGTTTTATTGGCAAGTCCTCAATAACAATTTCTTTTACAACTTTTTGTTCTTTTAGCCAATATTCACATTCCTGAACACTATCCAGCTTTTTTAATTCTAATTTTCTTAAAAATATAGTCTGATTCAATATCTGTTCAATTTCCTCATATGACTTATCAGTCGTTAAACAGATCTGAAAACCATTTGTACGAATTACCAAAACCGTATCATCATCTTCTAAAATATTTTCTGGTTTATAATAAATTTCACTTACAACATCCTGTAATGCATTTAACACCGCATATCCTCTAATATTTTCCATTTCGCAATCTAATTCAAAAAATATAGTAGCAGCAAATACATTTAATCCCTGATTACTTTTTATATTTTTATCTGCCCCTATATAATATTGCTGTTTTGGGGAAGATTTTTTCTTTTCTGAATTTTCAGATATATCTCCGTTTATTGACTTTAAATTTGTTAAAAAAGATTTAGTTTCTTCTACTAAATTGCCTGCAATTCCATCTGCATCATGCCCATCTTCAATTTTTGAAATCTCTCCCTTTATAAAATCAGCAGCTAATAAAATAATATCTGCTAAACCAGAACAATCTATATTAGGTGGATTTTTCTCGCGTATGTAATAAAAAATATCTTCAATCGCATGAGATAAATTCGATACCTCATTTACTAACATCATCGCCGATGATCCTTTAATAGTATGCATAATGCGAAAGACTTCATTGACTTCATCATTGTTAAATGCACCATTTTTCTCACTTTGAATAGTCAATTGTTCCAGTTGTTCTAAAAGCTGATTTGTCTCAAAAATGAACATCTCCATCATCGGTTCATGTACATTTCCCACTTTATCATCTCCTTCAACCTATCCAATGGTTATTATATTTATCCTAAAACTAAATAAAACACAAATTTTTTCTACATCATAAAAAATTGCAGCACGAATGATTATCTGCCTACAATTTTTTCAATTGTCTGAATAACAAAATCTTCTTTAAATGGTTTTACAATAAAATATCTAGCCCCTTGTAAAACAGCCTCTTTAATCATGGCCTCTTGTCCCATAGAAGAAACCATAATCACAACAACATCTTTATCTATCTTCCTCAACTCTTTTAAAGTAGTAATTCCATCCATATTCGGCATTGTAATATCTAATGTAACAAAATCTGGTCTGACTTCTTGATATCTTCGCAAAGCAATATTTCCATCATTCGCCTCAGCTGCAATTTCATATCCATTCTTTTCCAATATTGTTCGCAATGCTAATCGAACAAATGCAGCATCATCCACGATAAGTACTTTTTTCATTTATCTTCCTCCACCAAAATCACCTATAAAAATTCTATAAATTAAATCACTTTATGAGAATCCCCCTGGTACTTTTATCCTATTTTTGCTTCATTAGCCTAATTTCATATATTTCTTTCTTGTACTTATAATTAAACAAAAAGAATAAAAACTCCTACAAAATTCACGAAAATTATCCAAAAGATAATAAAATTATTTTCGCAAATTATAGGAGTTTTACACAAATCCATTTACTTTTTTTACTATTTTATTTTTTTTTACGGAAAAAGTTTAAAATTTTATCAAAAAAATCAGAAGATGCATTGGATGTAAATTTAAAACTAACGCGTTTATAATTTTCATTTGCACCAAAATAATTTTGTTTAGCAGCCATTCTATACCAGTGCATAGCAACTTCATCATTTTGTTCAACACCATCACCGAATTCATACAATCGTCCTAAAGAATCTTGTGCCGCTGCATTTCCATTATTTGCGGCTTTAATATACCAATCCGCTGCCGCCGTATAATTTTTCATATCTTCATATAATGCAGCTAAATTATATTCAGCTAAAACATAACCATTTGATGCTGATTCTTTATACCAACGAATTGCTTCGTCGTTATCTTTTTTCACACCTTTAGCAGACTCATATGCAACAGCTAAATTATTTTGCGCAACTCGTTCTCCTAACTCGGCTGCTTTCAAATAATACTCGGCCGCTTTTGCATAATCTTTTCTACAACCTTCACCCTTAGTATACATATAACCAAGTTTACATAATGCTAAAGGACTATTTTGCATAGCAGCTTTCTCATACCAATTTAATGATTCTTTTAAATCTTTTTTTACTCCATTTCCCATGTAATATGCATAAGCTAATTGACATTGAGCTTCTTGGTCTCCATTCTCTGCCGCTCTTTTACAATTTTCCATCATAACCTCCACTATACACTTCACAATACTATAATATGAGCTATTATAACATAAAAAAATAACGGTATCCACCACATGGGTGAATACCGCTTATCTCTACTAATATTATTTACTTGCTTCTTCAATTGCAACTGCTACAGCAACACTTGCGCCAACCATTGGATTATTCCCCATACCAATTAACCCCATCATTTCTACGTGAGCTGGTACGGAAGAAGAGCCTGCAAATTGTGCATCGGAATGCATTCTACCTAAAGTATCAGTCATACCATAGGAAGCAGGACCTGCTGCCATGTTATCTGGATGAAGCGTTCTACCAGTACCGCCACCAGAAGCAACGGAGAAGTATTTTCTACCATTTTCAACACATTCTTTTTTGTATGTACCTGCTACTGGATGTTGGAAACGAGTAGGATTTGTAGAGTTACCAGTGATGGAAATATCTACACCTTCACTACGCATAATTGCAACACCTTCTTGTACATCGTTTGCACCATAGCAACGAACTTTTGCTCTTTCACCATTAGAATAAGCAGTTTCGTTAACAATTTTTAATTCACCAGTATAATAATCATAATCAGTTTGTACATAAGTAAAACCATTGATACGAGAAATTACTAATGCAGCATCTTTACCAAGACCATTTAAGATAACGCGTAATGGATCTTTTCTTACTTTATTTGCACTTCTAGCTAGACCAATTGCACCTTCAGCAGCCGCAAAAGATTCATGACCTGCTAAGAAAGCAAAACATTTTGTATCTTCAGTTAAAAGCATGGAAGCTAAGTTTCCATGACCTAAACCAACTTTTCTATTATCAGCAACGGAACCAGGAATACAGAAAGCTTGTAAACCTTCACCGATAGCTTTTGCAGCTTCAGCAGCTTTTGTGCAACCTTTTTTAATTGCAATTGCAGCACCTAAAGTATATGCCCAACATGCATTTTCAAAGCAGATTGGTTGAATACCTTTTACGATTTCTGCAACATTAATTCCTTTATCAAGACAGATTTTTTCTGCTTCTTCAAGAGATGCAATCCCAAAACCTTGCATAGCTTTTGTGATTGTATCAATACGACGTTCATAACCTTCAAACTTTGCCATACCAAAAATTCCCCTCTCTAAACTATTTTTGACTATTCTTGACGTGGATCGATATATTTTACAGCATCATCAAATCTACCATATTGGCCAGTAGCTTTTTCCATAGCTTCAGCTGGAGCGATGCCTTTTTTAATCATTTCCATCATTTTCCCAAGATGAACAAATTTATAACCAATAATCTGATCATTTTCATCTAAAGCAATTTTTAAGATATAGCCTTCTGCTAATTCTAAATAACGAGGGCCTTTTGCCAATGTACCATATGTAGAACCAACTTGGCTGCGCAAACCTTTACCTAAATCTTCAAGACCTGCACCTACTGGAAGTCCGCCTTCCGAGAATGCAGTTTGTGTTCTACCGTAAACAATTTGTAAGAATAACTCACGCATAGCTGTGTTAATTGCATCACATACAAGGTCAGTATTTAATGCTTCTAACAAAGTTTTACCAGGAAGAATTTCAGAAGCCATTGCGGCAGAATGTGTCATACCGGAACAACCAATTGTTTCTACTAAAGCTTCTTGAATAATACCATCTTTAACGTTAAGTGTTAATTTACAAGCTCCTTGTTGAGGCGCACACCAACCGATACCATGTGTTAAGCCATTGATATCTTTAATTTCTTTGGATTTTGTCCATTTTCCTTCTTGCGGAATTGGTGCTGCACCATGATTTGTAGCACGTGCTACACAAGTCATTGCTTCTACTTCATGCGAGTAAATCATATTAGCTCTCCTCTCAAAATAAATAAACTCCTGCCAAATAATCGGCAATCGTTGTTAACCCAAATACACGTTAAAAGGGCATAACCCCATAACCATATTTATATTACAACATTTTCATCATTATTGTAAATAGTCGTTTGATGTTATTCTTTAAAACTTTTCCAGATATATTGTCTAATTGACTACATTTATCGGCGCATTTGAAATAAAACCTGTTAAATTATCCGTTGCTATGTTCATTAATCTCCTGCGGGCTTCCAAAGGTGCCCATGCAATATGCGGCGTAATAATGCAGTTTTTTGCCTTTAACAACGGATTATCTTTTTGCATTGGTTCAACAGCAATTACATCTACTGCCGCTCCATAAACTTTACCTGTATTTAGTGAATCAGCTAAGTCCTGTTCAACAACTAAAGCCCCACGTCCTGTATTTAAAATAATCACGCCATCTTTCATTTTTGTAATATTTTCTTTATTGATAATCCCTTGTGTCTTTTCAGATAGTGGACAATGAAGTGAAATCACATCCGAAACAGTAAAGAGCTCATCCAATGAAACAAATTTAAACGTATCACTTTCTAAATTCTTATCTCGATAATGACTATAAACAACCACTTTCATTCCTAATGTTTGAACAATCTTTGCTACAGCTTTGCCAATTTTGCCAAAACCAATAATCCCAAATGTTTTTCCGTCTAGCTCGATAAGCGGTGTATTCCAATAAGAAAAATCCTTACTTCTCGTCCATTCGCCTGACATAACTCCAATGCTATGACTGCCAATGTTATGACAAATCTCCAATAATAGCCCTAATGTAAATTGCGCAACCGACATCGTACTATAGGCTGGCACATTGCAAACAGTAATTCCTAGTTTACGTGCATAATTTACATCAAGCACATTATAACCTGTAGCTAAAACACCGACAAATTTTAACTTTGGACACGCTTTTAGTATTTCATTCGTTAAAACTGTCTTATTAGTGAAGATGGCCTCCGCATCACCAATACGCGTTAAAGTTTCTTCTGGTGTAGTTCTATCATAAACTTTTAATTCCCCTAACGCTTCAATTCCACTCCAACTTAAATCCCCTGGATTGAGTACATATCCGTCTAACACGACAATCTTCATCATGAACACCTCACCTTAAAAAATATCCACTTACTCATTTCAACATTTCTATCTGTATTCCCTGTCTCCTTGGCTAATTCTTTATGGAGTATCTTTATTAAATTCTATCCTTGAAACTCATCGTATAAATTGAGCAAAGGTAAGCATAATGATTATCCATCACCCTAATATAAACGTTTCTTATACAGTGTGCCTTTTTCGCTGGAAACCAAAGGATAATAATCTTTTGCAACCTGCATTTGTGAAAATTTACTCAAGCTATATTCGTGTACAATTAAATAAACTTCTTTTTCTTCTTTTGTTCTTTCGATAAAATCTTCAAGTTTCTCTCTAGGGTATAAATATTTTCTTGACCAAATTCCAGTATCTACATGTTCATCTGGTAAGATAACCGACTTTATTTCACCATTCCAATAAAATAAAGCTGATGTTTGATAATCTCCGATATTTTCTACAATTGCATTTGGTGGAATAAACGCCGCCAAATGTCTTGCAGTCCTCATTTGTGCGTAATTGGGTAAAATGATCCCAGCCAATAAAAGATAGCCTAAAATAAAACTTACAGCAATATTACATAAAATTTTCCTTTGTTCTCTGGCAAATAAAATTGAAGACCCGCCCCATAAAGCAAATATAGCACAGCCAAAATAAATAAATTCTTCATTTGTCTTTATCGCTTTTGCATTCCCCACACCTATGCCAAGAAGCAAAAATAACATTGGAATCATTACCCATAGCCAAATCTTTTTATCGTCCCTCTTCAAAAATTCATTTAATGTATATGCACTTAGAATAGCCGCTGGAAATAAAACCGGAAAGCTATAAGTTAAATATTTTGTCGCCATACAGGTGTAAAAAGCTACAGGTAGAACCAACCAAATAAGATAAAACCAATTTCGATCGGTTAGATTTCTTTTTTTGATTATCTCATAAATTGTTCTGATAAATATACCAGTCCAAGGGAGTAGAGCAACCGGTAACACTAAAAGATAGTAATAAAAAACATTCATTTCTGGATGTTCTGATATTGTAGCCCTTGCAATATTATGAAGACCAATAAAGCTATCAATAAAATCCCAGCCATGATGGATAAACATATAAACATACCATGGCATTCCTACGAAAACAAAGGCTAAAATACCTTGCCATACATATAAATACTTAAACATCCCCCAAGACTTCGTGATAAAAATATATGCAAGTAACGTTAGCATTGGTAATAAGAACCCTATCGGACCTTTCGTCAGCACTGCCAATCCTAAAGCAATATAAGCGATTATCCCATAAATTACTCTTTCTTTTTTCCACGCTAAATAAAATAGACCTAGTGCAGCATTATGAAAGAAAAATAAAAATGCATCTGTAACAATTATTCTAGATAGTACCCAAAATTGTAATGATGTCGCTAATATGAATGCGCTCAAAAAAGCCATCGTTTTGCTTTTTTCATTGTGCCATACAAACCAATACATAAAAGCAACACTTAAAGAGCTAGCAGATATCATAGGAAAGCGTGCGGCAAATTCATTTATCCCAAATATTTTATAGCTAGAAATCAGCATCCAATACGTAAATATCGGCTTATCATACCAATATTCACCGTAAATTCGCATAGACAAAAAATCATGACTTAACAACATTTCTTTAGCCGTGAGCGCATAATTAGATTCGACTGGATCTGTAATTGGAAAGCTCCAAGTAAACATCCCATAAAAAATTAAACAAGAAATAAAAATTAAACATTCATTACGGTATTTCATCTTTTCGGTAAGACTACAGTAAATGTAGTTCCTTCTCCCAATTTACTCATCAATTTTATTTCTCCCTTATGCATAGTTACAATCCATTTTGCAATAGATAAGCCCAATCCACTTCCACCTATTGCTCGCGAACGAGCTTTATCCACACGATAGAATCGATCAAAAATATGATTTTGATCAGATTCAGATATTCCAATTCCAGTATCGATAACTTGAATGAAAACATTATTTTCATAACGATTCAAGCTAGCTTTAATCATTATTTCGCCTCCATCTGATGTATATTTGATTGCATTATCAATCAAGATTAAAATAAGTTGTTTTATTCGCTCTAAATCAGCAAAAACTTTGATGTCAAATTCATTATAAAAACGAATTTCTATGGACTTCTCACCTGCCAAAGAACGGAGTTTTCGTATCGTTTCCTCAATTACTTCTCCTAAAGAAAACTCGGTCTTGTTTAATTTATACCCTTGCCCCTCTGACCTGGCCAGGGCTAACAAATCCGTAACCAGCTTTGACATTTTGCGAATTTCATCTTTCATATCCATGATAATTTGTTCAATAAAGGGCGATTTGCTTAATGTCTGCTCTTGTTCGATCACCTCAACTGAAGACATAATTACACTTAATGGAGTCCTAAGCTCATGCGAGGCATCCGCAGTAAATTGTCGTTGTTTATCGTATGCCAGCTTTATCGGAACCATTGCTTTTTTAGCCATGACATGACCAGCGATTGCCGCTATGATGAGAGCAATCATTGATACAATGATTATAATTGTTGTGGCCTTACGCATTCCTTTATAATACGTAGTTACATCACGTCCAACATAAATCATTCCTACTTTTTCACCATTTACCACAATTGGAAGCGCTGACATCATAATTTTATATTCATCATCAAACTTTAATGTCGTAATTTTTCCAGTACCATCTTGCCAATGATTAATTTTATCCAATACCTGTCCTTTTATCTCCTCGGCCGGATTCAGCGCATTAAATAACTGCCCACTATTGTCATAGGCATAAAAAAATAAACGGCGATTGTTGTTGTCTTCATCTTCATCCATAAAAAACTCATTATGTTGAAAAAATATTGCATGTTCAACCGCTTCTTCCTGTGCGTACAACAAGACTTCATGCTCTTGTTCATTCGTAATTGACCATATCATACTCTCATGTACACAAAAAACTAATACGATAAAAAACATCGCCATAATCGCAGTATAATATAGACTTAATTTGCGGTGAATTTCATTAAACACGTAGCTATTCCTCCAATTTATATCCAATCCCACGAATTGTTTTAATCATAGTTCCAGTTTCATCAAGCCCCATTTTTCTTCTTAACAATTTTATATAAGACTCAATAATATTAGAATTAACTTCACTTTCCATTCCCCATACTCGTTCAATAATTCGATCACGCGATATTACGATTCCTTTATTTTGAACAAGCAAATCGAGAATCTGAAATTCACGCGGTGATAATTGGATCACGCTATCCCATCTTTTTACTAGTTTTTGTGTTCTATCTAGAGTAAACTCTCCAAAAGCAATTGTTTCCTTCTGTATTTTTAAATTAGTCCGTCTTGCTAGTGCACGAATTCTTGCAAATAATTCTTCAAATTCAAACGGTTTTACTAAATAATCATCCGCTCCTCCATCAAGTCCCACCACTCGATCTTCAATCGAATCACGCGCCGTTAACATTAGAATTGAACTTTCACAACCATTTTCTCGCAATCTTTTACAAGCATCTATCCCACTTTCAACCGGCATCATCCAGTCTAGTATAATGATCTCATAAGGATCAAACATGGCATATTCATATGCCATGTCTCCCGATGTTACCCAATCAACAAAATGTCCTTTTTGCTGTAACATATATTGAATTAATTTACCTAATTTCATATCATCTTCAGCTAATAAAATTCGCATAAACTCACCCGCTTTGGACTTTATAGAGTAATAATACATCTTTTTGTTTATTAATAATCATTAAACTTTCTTTTTCCTTTATTGATAATTGATCAAAATTCTTTTCTCGAACTAAAAAGTACGCTTCTTTTTCCCCTTTCACTGCCGCCTGTAAATCTGTTTTTAATTCCTGTCCGGCAACTCCCGTATAATAACAAAAACCTGGTCGGTAAAACTTTTCAACATATACAGGTGTAGATTGATTGACATATACTTCATTAAAAACCTCAGCAGTCGGTTTTACTGATACAAAGTCAGCAATAGCTGGAAAAATGCAATTCATTAAAATAACAACAAACCCCATCATTCCAACAACAATTCCCAATAAATAATATCGTCTATTCTTTACAAAATTACTCAAAAACACCCAACTAACCATTCCCACAAAAAGAACGCCCAGATATTTTATTCCGTTAATTTGCATTCCTAATTTATATTCGGCCGTTATTTCCAATACAATAAAAATTAAGAGACTAATCAACAGCATTCCTGCTCCGGCAAAATTTAATGTTTTTATTCGAAATTCTTTAATACAGCGATTCATATACCATCCTGTTAATAATGCCATTGGTGGATACATCGGTAGAATATAAGAAATTAATTTTGTCTGTGAAACACTGAAAAATACAAAAACAATACTAAGCCATATCATCAAAGCTAAAATATTTTTCCCATTTTCTTTGTTTTTCTCCCTCCACCCTTCATAAAGAGCTGGCAGTAAGTAACTGACCCAAGGGAAAAATCCTATACAAAGAACAGGAAGATAATAATACCAAATCTGTCCTGATTCATGCTCTGGTGATAAAAATCGCGTAACATTATGAAAGCCTAGAAAAGTTTCAATAAAATCCATTCCATGTAAATTATACATCATTCCATACCACGGAACAGTAATTAACAAAAATATTATACCACCTTGAAAAATTTTCAAATTAAAGATTTCCAACCAATTCTTTGTTGCAATTAAATGCAACAAAATAATTGCAAGTGGCAAAACAATGCCTACTGGACCTTTGGTTAAGACCGATAACCCCATAAATGCATACATTAATCTATATTGTCTGCTAAGATAAGCAAATATTACTCCGCTAAAAAAGCAACTTAAGGTAATATCAGTAACCGCAGCTTTCCCTAGATAAAAATATTCAAAACTCGTTACTAAAATCAAAGCTCCATATAGCGCTGACCTACGATCAAATAAACGATTACCATAGTAGTAAACGAGCATAGCTCCAGCAATTGCCAATACTGCTGACGGTAAACGCGCCGAAAGTTCAGTTGCTCCAAAAAATTTTACAGCCAATGCAATCAACCAATAATACATTGGCGGCTTATCATACCAAAAATCCCCATATATTCTTGGTGAAATAAAATCATTATGATTTAGCATCTCTAGTGCCGTTTGTATATACACTGGTTCATCAGGATCTAAAAGTGGTACTGCCCCTAATTTAAATAACATAATAAATCCAGCCACGATCAATATAATTATCACATCTAAATTTTTTCTTTCCACAAAATCACCTATTTTCTAAATCTACTGCTACCACTATAAACCGCAAAGATGAAAAATAGCTGAAAAAGAAAAATCGTGCTAGAATAAACTAAAGAAGATTTGGAGGGGAATATATGGAAAACGAAACTGTATTATACACATTGGAAAATGAGATTGCAACAATTACATTAAACAGACCTAAATCACTGAATGCAATGAATGAAGAACTTGTTGACAGTCTTGGGCATTACTTAACCAGGGCAAGCCAAGATGAAAGCCGTGCGATTATCCTCACAGGGAATGGCCGTGCCTTTTGTGCCGGTGGTGATTTAGCGCACTTGTCTACATTAACCGTACCAATCAAAGCAAAAGAATTTATCACTAAGGTTGGTAATCTCGTCAAGCAAATTCAAGCAATTCAAAAACCTGTCATCGCGATGGTAAACGGTGTAGCTGCTGGTGCCGGCTTTAATCTCGTCCTTGCCTGTGATATTATTTATGCAGCAAAATCCGCACGCTTTGCCCAGAGCTTCGCCAAGGTGGGACTTGTGCCAGATTGCGGTGGCATGTACTTATTACCAAGAATTATCGGCCTGCCTAAAGCAAAAGAATTGATGTTTACTGCAGATTTAATTAATGTAGAAGCAGCGAATCAACTCGGGCTAATTAACCATATTTCTGAAGATAATGCTCTTGCAGATGAAACTTACGCTTTTGCAAAAAAGCTAAAAGAATCAGCTCCAATCGCTTTAGCAATGATAAAACAAACGCTAAATGAATCCGATGATTTATCTTTAAATACGCTATTGAGTAAAGAAGCCGCCTTACAGACTATCTGCATGCAGACAAAAGACCACCAGGAAGGGCTATCTGCATTTAAAGAAAAACGTTCTCCGTTATTTTCCGGGAAATAAAAAAGAGCTGTTATCATAAGAGAAAAAACTCTTACGAGAACAGCTCTTTTCACTTCACATACGTCCGATTAGTTTTGCTATTTCTGCAAGCTCCTCGGCTGCTTTGGCTACTTCTATAATATGTATTGGAGGTTTAAAATCAGGCGTACCAATGGATAAATTGTACACCTTTCGCCCTTGTGATATAAGCTGTTGCTTTTTTTCATCTAACGATGCAAATATTCCTGTTTCAAATTTTTCTAAACGTTTTGCATATGTATAATCCATTTTTTCCTCCTACTGCTTTAGCATGAAAGATAATTTCTGTTTTAATTCTCAAATAAATTTGAAACTCCTGCCAAATTTATAAATAGATGATGTCAAATGATTTATGCTATAGACTCATTTGCTAATAGCATAAATTAAAATTTTATTATCGAGATTCGCTTAAAATTAATTTTTTCATTTAATCTAAGGTTTTGCTAAACTTTTTAATACTGATTCCTAATGTTGCTGTAATAAAAATAACCAGCGCCAATATCTGCCCCCAAAGCAACTGAATGCTATTCCCTTTCAAAATAATTCCTCGCAAAATTTCAAGAAAATAAGTAATTGGTAGTAATCTTCCGAGATGATAAAAAATTTCTGGCATCGCATCGCGCGGAAACATAAATCCAGATAATAAAATACTTGGTAGGAAAATAAACAACGACATCTGCATTGCCTGCATCTGCGTTCTTGCATAACTCGAAATCAAAATTCCCAGAGTTAAGGAAGCAATAATAAATAAAGATGTCAACCCATATAGCAAAGCTATACTACCTCGAATCGGTAAATCAAATACGATAATCCCTATCAATAAGGCAATAGTGGCTTGTACATAACCCACAAAGCTATAAGGAATAATTTTACCTAACATCAATTCGTATGATTTAAGAGGTGTAACAATTAACTGTTCCAACGTACCATTTTCCCGTTCTCGAACAATTGCCATAGAAGTAATCATCACCATCGTCATCGTTAAAATTACCCCCATAATTCCAGGAACCATATAATATGCACTCACAAAATCCTGATTATACCAACTACGTATTCGTATATCATATAAATTCACCTGTGTGTCTTTTCCTTTTTTGTTAAGCAACACTTCTTGTGATTTTAACTGTCCAATAGATTGTGCAGCACCAATTGCCGAAGATGCTGACATAGAATCCGAAGCATCCACTAATACTTGAATTGGTGTCGATTTTTCATGTTTAATATTCTCTGCTAAATCGGGCGGAATAATAATCCCAACTTTCGCTGATCCATCTTCAATGAGGTGATTTACCTTTGAAAAATCATCTACTACATATTCTACAGAAAAATATTCACTGGAGGTAAAACTCGCCAATAACTCTCTGCTTTCTGTACTAAGTGACTGATCAAAAACAACCGTTTTTAAGTGCTTAACATCCGTATTAATTGCAAAACCGAAAATCAGCAATTGAACAATCGGTAAGACCAGCATCATCGCTAAAGTTAAATTGTCACGCCGCATTTGAATAAATTCCTTTTTCAACAATGCTTTAAGTCTAATCATTAATCTCACCTCGCTTTAACTTGACATAATAAACAAATACATCTTCCATCGTCGGTACAATTTTTTTATATGTATATGCTGAAAAATAGCTTTCATCATCTTTTTCCAAAAGGACACGAAGAGTTTTTCCATGAATATATGCATCTTTAAATGGTAACCCGTTCTCTTTTATCTCTTGCAATAAGCCTAATGAGTCATTACTTTCCAGTAAAATCAACGTCCCATCAATACTTTTTTTAAGCTCTCCTACACTGCCAAAAGCAATTAATTCTCCTTGATACATAAACCCAACAACATGACAGTGTTCTACTTCATCCATAAAATGCGTACTAACCAAAACCGTTGTTCCCTGCTCCGCCAAGTCATAAATAATTTGCCAAAACATCCGTCGCGCTTTTGGATCTACCCCACCGGTGGGTTCATCAAGAAAAAGTAATTTCGGTTGATGTAAAATCGCACACCCCAATGCCAAACGTTGTTTAATCCCTCCAGATAGACTGGCTACAAGTGTTGACATCATATTTCCCAAATTTACCGTTTGCATTACCTCACGAATTCGATTTTCTTTTTCTCTCCCTGCTAACCCATACATTCCTGCATAAAAATCCAAATTTTCTGTTACCGTCAAATCAGGATACAAACTAAATTTCTGCGACATATAACCAATTTCTTGTTTGATTTGCTCACTTTCCTTCGCAATATCAAAGTCCAATACTTTTCCACTACCGGAAGTTGGTGATAAAATACCGCATAACATTCGTATTGTTGTAGATTTTCCCGATCCATTTGGTCCTAAAAACCCACAAATTCGCCCACGTTTCACTTGAAAATTAAGTTTATTCACTGCAATAAAATCACCAAATTTACATAATAAATCCTTAGTTTCAATTGCCAACTCCATTATTTCTCACCACCCATATGCGCGATAGCAACAAAGACATCTTCTAAACACGGGGTTATTTTTTCTAAACGATTTATTGCAATTTTGTGATTTACTAACGTGTCTTGTATCGCCTTTTTCGCGACTTTATCATCCTTCACAATCAAATGATATTTTTCACCAAAAGAATTAATATCTAAAACAATAAATTTTAACAACTCACTAAGCACACGTTCATCTTTCATCGGCGTTTCCAAGGATAATATTTTATAGGGATAATTCTCTATCAATTGGTTTGGTGTCGCACACGAAACCAAACTACCATCTTTCATCAATACAACTCGATGACACAATTCGGCCTCATCCATATAAGGAGTGGCAACAATAATTGTCATCCCTGTTTTATTCAACTCGTAGAGTAACTGCCAAAACTCTCTTCTCGCTACAGGATCAACACCTGTCGTCGGCTCATCAAGGAAAAACACCTCAGGCTTATGCATCAAGCCTGCCGCCAACGCCAATTTTTGTTTCATTCCACCTGATAAATTTCCACTCAAACGATGTCTAAACTCCCACAAACCAGTAAATGTTAAAATCTCTTCTGCTTTTTCTTGAATTTCACTGCTTTTTACACCATATAATGCACCGATTAACTCAATATTTTCTAGCACACTTAAATCCTGATATAAACTAAATCTTTGTGGAACATAACCAAAGCGACCTTTGATTCTCTCGATATTCTCTGTTCCTAAAACCGTGATTTTCCCTGTGAAATTCTTCAAAAGACCTAACATTAAACGGATTGTTGTCGTTTTCCCTGCACCATCTGGTCCCACGAGACCAAAAATTTCTCCTTGCTCAATTCGTAAATTCAAATCTTGGACGCCAATTACCTCCGAAAAATTTTTAGTTACCTTCATGAACTCAATCATTAAATCTCACATCCATAGGCATTCCTGGCTTTAATATGCCTTCTGTATTTTCCACCGCAATTTTTACTGCAAACACCATATTCGTGCGTTCATTTTTCGTAATGCTTTGTCGTGGTGTAAACTCAGCTTTTTCACTAATCTCTTTTACCCTGCCTACAAAGACCCGTTCTGGATAAGCATCTACAAAAACTTTTACCTCTTCTTTTAATTTCACCTTACCAATCTCAGTTGAGGGAATATAGATTTTCACCCAACAATCCGATAAGTCTCCTAAAGTAAAAAGTGAGTTTCCAACCCCGACGTATTCACCAGCCTCAAAGTTTTTCGTCAATACAACACCATTTATCGGGCTATAAACATTATGATCTTGGTAATTAAGCTTCGATGCCTTTAACACAGCCGTTAATCGCTCAACCTCAATTTTTTGCGCTAGAATAACATCACTGCGATTCCCTGCTAAAACCAGTTTTTCATTTTCTTTTGCAGCCTGTAAATTTTGATAAGCAACTTCATAAGCTGATTTTGCATTATCTAAGCTTTGTTTTGCTACAACATCACTGTTATACAATTCTTGATAACGCTGATAATCAGCTAACGCTTTTTGATAAACTGAATCCATCGCCGCTGTACTTGCCGTTGCCGCATTGATTTCTTCAATTCTTGCACCTTTTTCTAAATCCATTAACTGAACTTTTGCTTTTTCTAATGCCAGCGTATCACGCTCTAATTGCGCACTGCTATCCGCTTGATCAATTCTAGCTACTAACGCCCCTTTCGCTATTGTATCACCTTCTTTTGCTTGAAGAAAATCTATATACCCATTCGTCTTCGTTGTAATATCTACTTTTGTCACTTCTACCGTTCCTGTATAAACAAGTACATCTTCCTGCTGTTTATATAATTTATAGCCTGCTACACAGAATAATATAATTAAAAATATGGAAATAAAAACCTTCTTTTTTTTCTGCATTTCCTTCACCTCTTTTTTAAATCATATTTACTCACTTGCAATCCCATAAAGATAATTTTTTAGTACATTAGTTAGATAAGTATCCACTGAATTTTCTTCATTCGGCATAATTTTGTTACGAATCGGTTTCGTAACAAAATAAAAAATCATCATTCCAGCTAAAGAAAATGCCGTATGTGGAATATCTAAATCACTTTTAAACTCCCCATCTTCTACACCAGCTTTTATCGTTTGATAAATAAAACGATAAACTTTCAAACTTTGATTCTCAACTATCGCTCCTCCATATTCTGTCGGACTTGTTACTTCATTCATCATAAATCTTGTCAAGTAAGGGTAATTTAAATGAACTTTTGCAACCTGGTTTGCAAAAAAACGAAATCTTTCCATAGCAGATAAACCGATTTGTTTTTCAACTAAATCCAAAGCTTCTAAAACCGGTTTTAATTGATTCTTAAGTACCTCCTGATAAAGCCCTTCTTTACTCTGAAAATAATAAGAAATTGCTGATACATTCACCTGAGCTATACTTGTTACTTCCCTTACTGATACAGCAAAAAATCCTTTTGTAGCAAATAATTTCGTAGCAATTTCAATTAGTTTTGTACGCGTATCCTTATCCATTTCAACCTCCAAACAAACGATTGTTTGAATTAATTTTATCAATCCATTGATTTACTGTCAATATAAAAAACAACCGCCCTTTGCATTTTTGCAAAGGGCGGTTATCCGCTATTTATTCTTCATTACGATAATATTTATCTTTTACGATAACGTCGTGAGAGCTTCCTTCAACGATACTTGTTGCAGAAATCAATGTTAATTTCGCATTTTTTTGTAACTCAGGAATTGTTAAGGCACCACAGTTACACATCGTTGAACGAACTTTATTTAACGTAACTGTTACATTATCCTTTAAGCTACCAGCATATGGAACATAGGAGTCAACACCTTCTTCAAAGGATAATTTTTTATCCCCCCCCATATCATAACGCTGCCAGTTACGCGCTCTATTGGAACCTTCGCCCCAATACTCTTTTAAATAATTGCCTTTAATTTTAACTTTATTTGTTGGACTTTCATCGAAGCGAGAGAAGTATCTACCGAGCATTACGAAATCAGCGCCCATAGCTAAAGCTAAAGTTACGTGATAATCATGCACGATACCCCCATCAGAACATACCGGAATATAAATTCCTGTTTCTTCAAAATATTCATCACGTGCAGCAACTACATCAATCAACGCTGTGGCTTGTCCACGTCCAATCCCTTTTTGTTCACGAGTGATACAAATAGAACCACCACCGATACCCACTTTAATGAAGTCAGCACCTGCTTTGGCTAAGAAACGGAAGCCTTCACGATCTACAACGTTCCCTGCACCAACTTTAACTTCACTACCAAAATTTTTATGAATATATTCAAGTGTGATTTTTTGCCATTCAGAGAAACCTTCTGAAGAGTCAATACAAAGTACATCTGCACCAGCAGCAATCAACGCAGGAACGCGTTCCGCATAATCACGTGTATTAATACCAGCGCCTACAACATAACGTTTTTGCGCATCAATTAATTCATTTGTATTCTCTTTATTATCCGTATAGTCTTTACGGAATACCATGTATTTTAAGCGTTGATTTTCATCTATTAACGGAAGCATATTTAATTTATGTTCCCATATTAAGTTATTCGCATCTTTTAAGGAAGTCGTATCCGCATCTGCCCAGATTAATTTTTCAAAAGGCGTCATGAAATCTGCAACTTTTGTATCCATAGACATTCTTGTTACACGATAGTCACGACTTGTTACAATACCAAGTAATTTTCCTTCTGGCGTACCATCTTCAGTAACTGCCATCGTAGAATGACCTGTTCTTTCTTTCAAGTCGACAACTTCACGTAAAGTTGTACTTGGAAGAATATTAGAATCGCTTCTTACAAAACCTGATTTGTAATTTTTCACTCTAGCAACCATCGCTGCTTCATTTTCGATAGATTGAGAACCATAAATAAATGAAACACCACCTTCTTTAGCTAAAGCAACAGCCATTTTATCATCAGAAACGGCCTGCATAATCGCAGAAGTTAATGGAATATTCATAGAAATCGAAGGTTCTTCACCCTTTTTAAATTTTACAAGAGGAGTTTTTAAACTCACATTTGCTGGAATACATTCTGTAGAAGAATATCCAGGTACTAATAAGTATTCACCAAAAGTATGAGATGCTTCTGAAAAATAATATGCCATATATCTATACCTTCTTTTCTTTAAAGTTATTTTCCTTATTTTTATATTGTTTTGTATAATACTACTTTTTTATTACCCTTGTCAATATGCCTACTTTATTTTTTAAAATAAAGTACAAACTTCTTTTACACTAAGAATATTTTAACACTTTTTTTATTTATTATTAAATTTATTCTAACTTTTGTATACACTATACAATTTTCATTATTTCCCATAATCGAAGTTCAGATTAGCTTTTTCATCGCCCAATGGCTTGTCTTTCAAAGGACTTTGGGTTAACATTAGCACTAAACTTTCAGCCTCTTTTTTGGCTTTTTTAAAGATAGCATTATATTTATTTGAAAAAGAAGGCATACCATCTTTAATCCACTCATGTGCCACTTTCCCAATTGCATAAGTAGTGCAAATTCCTATTGGTATTTGCAATGGAGGAAAAGGAAAAACCGTAGTTAAAGTCTGACCTACAAATACGCCTCCTAAAGCACCAAAAAACGCCCCTGCTGCACTTTTATCTAGCTTGTATCCATATAAATCAGCAATTTTTTTTATCATATAAAATTCATTTGCCATGAGAGTCAAACTCCCTACTAGAGGTAAAACAACAATTGCACCGGCTCTAGCAGCACCCCAGCGGCATAAACTCTCAACTTCTTGTTCAATATCTAAAAATTCATTCATTCTCACGCCTCCTCTCAAAGCCTTCTTAATATATTATAACGTATAAATATCATAAAAAATACTATAGAACCAAAAGGTTCTACAGTATTTACAAATATATATTATATTACAAATCCACAAATTGATTAATCGCCGCTCCAGCTTTTGCCATCGGACTTACATATTCTTTTATCACATTGACAACAATAACCTGCGGCGTATTATTTTGTAATGCATGTTTAAATGCTAAACAAAATTCCTGATTTGTATTTACAGCTACACTTTCTATGCCAAAACTCCTTGCATAGGCAGCAAAATCCATTTCTTTTTCTAGCAAACATGAAGCATAACGATCTTGGTAGAAAACATGTTGTAACTGCCGTATCATTCCTAAACTGCTGTTATTTATGACGATTGAAATAATTGGTAAATTTTGTGCTGCAATGGTATAGTATTCACTCCCCGTCATTTTTATCCCGCCATCACCAGCAATATGAATAACCCGTTTCTCTTTCTTTGCCAGCTGGGCCCCCATTGCTGCTGGCAATCCAAACCCCATTGTTCCTAGTCCACCCGAAGAAATCCAACTGCGAGGTTCATTTAACCTAAGATGTTGCGCAGCCCACATTTGATGCTGTCCCACATCTGTAACAAAAACAATATCTAAATTTTCCGTTTGCTCTGCAAGAGTTCTCATTACCCAAGGTACATTTAAATAGGTATCATCATATACAAATTGATATTTTTCTCTCCATTGAAAAATCATCTTCCACCACTCATTATGATTCCCAATGCTCTCTATATCTGTAAGCATCATAAGTATAGCCTTCATATCTCCGGCTAAGCCAATACTGCTCATTACATTTTTGTCTATTTCTGCCGGATCAATATCAATATGTATAACATTCGTTCCTTTAATATATTTTTCACGATTTCCAGTAAGACGATCACTAAACCGGCTGCCTACCGCTATAATAACATCTGCTTCATACACAGCATTGTTTGCAGTTTCCAAGCCATGCAGCCCTGTCATTCCAAGAAATTGCTCATGATTGCTTGGAAATGCTCCTAGTCCCATTAATGTTGTTACTACTGGCAAATGGTGTCTTTCGGCAAAAGCTAATAATTCTTCACTTGCTCCTGCTGAAATTACACCACCACCGGCAACAATCAATGGTTTTTTTGCCTGATTTAAGACTTCGGTTACTTGCATCATCAAATCTTCTATATCGTCTTTTCGTTTGCACTCTGGCATAATTGCCGTTGGTATAGGGTCAAAATTTACTTTTTGATAAAAAATATCACGTGGAATATCAACGAGAACAGGACCTGGTCTGCCTGAACTTGCTACTTTAAAAGCTAATCTTATCATCTGCATTAACTTATTTATATCTTTGACTTGAAAATTGTGCTTCGTTACAGGCATAGTCACACCAATAATATCGACCTCTTGAAAAGCATCACGCCCCAATAGTGAAGTTGGCACTTGCCCCGTAATCGCAACAACTGGAATCGAATCCATAAATGCAGTCGCTAAACCCGTAACAAGATTTGTCGCTCCAGGCCCAGAAGTTGCAATGCAGACACCAACTTTCCCACTCGCTCTGGCATACCCATCTGCCGCATGCGCTGCACCTTGCTCATGCGCAGTTAATACATGATGAATTTTATTTTCATCATATAATGCATCATAAAGAGGTAATACCATGCCGCCTGGATAACCAAAGACGGTATCCACACCTTGTTCTAATAAACATTGTACTATCGCCTCAGCTCCTGTAACCAGCATGATGATTCCCCCTTAAATTTATTAAATACGTTCGGCAATTCGCGCCGCCATCTCTTCTGTTGTTACCTTTTTAAAGCCATCTCTATATAAATCAGCCGTCCGGTAACCATCTTTTAATGCGTTTTCCACAGCTTCTTCAATGCAAACTGCCGCCTTTTCTTCATTTAAAGAATAACGGAGCAGCATTGCCGCTGATAAAATCGTACCAATTGGATTTGCAATACCAAGCCCAGTAATATCCGGTGCCGAACCATGAATTGGTTCGTAAAGGCTCGTGCATTCGCCGATACTCGCCGATGGCATCATGCCAATTGAACCGCCAAGTACTGCGGCTTCATCACTTAAAATATCACCAAATAAATTTCCAGTAACGATAACGTCAAAATTTTTCGGTTTTAATGCCAATTGCATTGCACAGTTATCCACATACATATTTGATAGTTCGATATCTTTATATTCTTCAGCAACTTCCGCCGCGGTTCTACGCCATAATCTAGAAGAAGCTAATACATTCGCTTTGTCTACCGATACGACTTTTCCCTGGCGTTTTTGTGCGGTCTCGCAAGCGAGACGTACAATACGATCAACTTCAGGTACACTATAGTTTTCTAAATCCCATGCACGTTCTACCCCATCAACGATTTCAGATTCACATTTCTCACCAAAATAAATTCCACCAATTAACTCGCGAACAATTACAATGTCCGTACCGCTTACGATTTCTCCCTTTAGCGGTGAATATTCACAAAGTGAATCTGGCACTTTTACCGGGCGTAAATTTGCATATAACCCAAGTTCTTTACGCAATCCTAAGATTGCCTTTTCTGGTCGCAATGAAGGATCAACATTATCCCATTTATCTCCGCCCACTGCACCAAATAATACACCATCAGATGCCTTAGCAGCATCAATTGTACTTTGCGGCAATGGAGTACCATATAAATCATATGCAGTTCCGCCTGCATGATGCGTTTCAAATATTAATTTAAGATTACACTTTTCAGCAACTTTTTTCAAGACCAAAACTGCTGCAGTCGTGATTTCTTCCCCAATTCCGTCTCCTGGTATAACAACAATCTTTGCCATATTAGTAATTCTCCTTTACGTAATTTACTAAGCCGCCAGCTTTTGCAATATCTTGAATAAAGCCTGGTAGTGGCTGAGAATTACAAACAATCCCTGTATTTAAATTTTCAATGGTACCTGCATTTAAATCAATACGAATTTTATCACCTGCATTAAAATTCTTTACAGCTTCACCAATTTCTAATAACGGCAAACCGATATTAATTCCATTACGATAAAAAATTCTGGCAAAGCTATCCGCAATGACCACAGGCACACCAGACGCTTTAATCGCTACCGGAGCATGCTCACGTGATGAACCACAGCCAAAGTTTTTATCTGCAACAATAATATCGCCTTCTTGTACTTTCTGGGCAAATGTCAAATCAATATCTTCCATGCAATGCATTGCTAATTCTTTTGGATCTGCTGTATTTAAATAACGTGCAGGAATAATTACATCCGTATCTACATTATCACCATAACGCCACACTTTTCCTTCTAATATCATCTTACTTTACCTCCTCTGGAACTGCAATTTTACCTAAAATAGCACTTGCTGCCGCAACATAAGTCCCTGCCAAATACACTTCACTATCTACATGCCCCATACGTCCACGGAAATTACGATTTGTCGTAGATACACAACGTTCGCCTGCCGCTAAAATCCCCATATATCCACCAAGACAAGGACCGCAAGTTGGTGTGCTGACAATCGCACCAGCTTCAATAAACGTCTCAATATAGCCTTTTTTCATTGCATCAAGATACACCTGCTGACTACCAGGAATAATAATCGCCCGTACATCTTTATGCACTTTATGCCCTTTCAATACACTAGCTGCTTGTTCCATATCTTCTAAACGACCATTCGTACAAGAACCAATAACAACCTGATTAATTTTAATGTCTTCTAATTCCGTAACCACTTTTACATTCTCAGGTAAATGAGGTAGAGCAACTACAGGTTTTAAATCATCTAATTGAATCGTTACCGTGCGTTCATATTCAGCATCTTCATCAGCGCGTACACAAGCATAAGATTTTTTTACTCTGCCTGTAATATAATCCATCGTTACTTGATCCACAGGGAAAATTCCATTCTTCGCCCCTGCTTCAATTGCCATATTTGCTATTGTTAAACGATCCGTCATCGTAAGGCTGGCCACCCCTGCGCCTGCAAACTCTAACGATTGATAGCGTGCACCATCCACACCAATCCTGCCAATCAAAGTTAAAATGACATCTTTCCCCGTAACGCCTTGTGCTAATTTTCCTGTCAATTCAACTTTGATTGCCGATGGAACCTTAAACCAAGTTTCACCTGTCGCCATTGCCGCACCCATATCAGTTGAACCAACACCAGTAGCAAATGCACCAACTGCGCCATAGGTACAAGTATGTGAATCTGCACCAATAATTAAATCTCCCGGTGCAACTAAGCCTTTTTCCGGTAAAATTACATGTTCAATTCCCATTTGCCCCACTTCAAAATAATGAACAATTTCATGCTGACATGCGAAATCACGTACGATTTTTGCCATTTCAGCAGATTTTATATCTTTATTCGGTGTAAAATGATCAGGCACTAATGCAATTTTCGTTTTATCAAATACAGGCTTACCAATCTTGTTAAACTCTTTAATTGCTGGTGGTGTTGTAATATCATTCCCTAACACCAAATCCAATTTACATTTAATCAATTGTCCTGGTACCACTTTATCTAGCCCAGCATGTTTGGCAAAAATCTTTTCTGTCATATTCATTCCCATGCAAAAATCCTCCTCCAAGTTACCACATAATAACTTCACTTTATTTATTCAATAGCTAGCCCCTAATTCATTTGTTCTGCTTCATTTAATAACGGCAGTTTAAAACTCCCATTCGACCCAACTTGTTTATTGATTGCATTTACGTATGCTTTTGCGGTTGCTTCCAATACATCAGTACTAAGTCCGCGCCCACTATAAACAATGCCGGCCTCTTCAAGCCAAACAGTCGCTTCCCCCAATGCATCCTGCCCAGACGTAACAGCCTTTAGTTGATAATCCTTTAAAGAAAACTCTCTGCCAATTGCTTTTTTTATCGCCTTAAATAATGCATCTACTGGCCCGTCACCACAACTCGCTTCCTCCAAGACATCACCATTCATATTTTCTAACCGAACTGAACCTGTTGCAATCGTAGCACTCCCACTTAAAATACTGTGAGAAAGCAAACGATAATGTTCCTGAATTTGTTGTTTTTTTGAATTAATTAGCGCTTCAATATCACGATCGTAAACAAGTTTTTTCCGCTTTGCCAATTCTCTAAATTGTACATATAACTGGTTAACCACATCTGCACTTAATTCATAGCCAAGGTGCGCTACTCGTTCTTCAAACATCTGTCTTCCCGATAATTTATTAAGAACCATCGTATTTCGGCTGATTCCGATTGATTCAGGCCGCATAATTTCAAAGGTCGGCGCATGATTTGCTACACTATGCTGATGACCTCCCGCCACATGAATAAACGCATTATCTCCAACAATTGCTTTATTCGGCGACACCATAATTCCACTTAATGTACTTACCAATCTAGATGCACGATAAATTTGCCGAGTATCAATATTCGTCGATTTCTTGTAATATTCATAACGAGTTGCCAACGTCATAACGATTTCTTCCAAGCTGGCATTGCCAGCTCTCTCGCCCAACCCATTTATCGTACACTCCACCTGCGTTGCTCCATAGATAACCCCAGCCAAAGAATTCGCTGTTGCCATTCCTAAATCATTATGACAATGTACACCAATTGTTACTTTATCTATATCATGAACATGCTCTTTCACATACTTCACTAAATGTCCAAATTCATCTGGTGTAGCATATCCTACAGTATCAGCAATATTAATTGTCGTCGCACCAGCTGCAATTACACCATTAAAAACCTGACAAAGAAAATCCCAATCAGAACGTGAAGCATCCTCAGCCGTAAATTCTACATCATCAATAAATTGTTTCGCATAACGTACAGCTTCTTGCGCATGTGCCATAACTTGCGCTCGCGACATATTCAATTTATGCGCTAATTGAATATCACTCGTCGCTAAAAAAGTATGAATTCTCACGTTCTCATTTTTCCCCAGCGCCTGCTTTGCAATATCAATATCTTTTTGATTTGCCCGTACCAATGCCGAAACAATTGAAGTGGAAATTGTTTGACTAATCTTTTCTACTGCATGGTAATCACTCTTGGAAGCAACAGGAAAACCCGCTTCGATGATATCTACTTTCATCTTTGCCAAAGCTTCAGCGATTTCAACTTTCTCATGAGTTTCAAAACAGACGCCTGATGTTTGTGCTCCATCGCGCAAAGTTGTATCAAATATTTTGATTTTTCCCATCTTCTCCGCCTCCTTCATCCTTAGAAATCCCGTTATAAAAGGGGATGCTGCTCAGCAACATCCCCTCTCTTTCACGCAGAGTCTTAATTTATGGACCCGCCTTTATCTAGCTTTCTATTCAATTAGTTATTAATTAATTTATCCTCGCCATTCCAGCTGTACAATTTACGCAAATCCTTACCAATTTCTTCCGATGGATGCAACACTGCATTTTTGCGCATTGCATTAAATTGTGGACAACCTACTTCGTTTTCAACTAACCAATTTTTTGCAAAAGTACCATCTTGAATATCGGATAGAACTTTTTTCATTGCTTTTTTCGTATCTTCAGTAACGATTTTTGGGCCAGTAATATAGTCACCATATTCGGCTGTATTAGAAATGGAATATCTCATCCCTTCAAAACCACTTTGATAAATAAGATCAACGATTAATTTCATTTCATGGATACATTCAAAGTATGCATTTCTAGGATCATACCCAGCTTCAACTAATGTTTCAAAACCAGCTTGCATAAGAGCACAAACACCACCGCAAAGTACAGCTTGTTCACCGAAAAGGTCAGTTTCCGTTTCAGTTCTAAAATCAGTTTCAAGAACACCAGCTCTAGCACCACCAATTGCTGCAGCATAAGCAAGTGCCATTTGAAGAGCATTCCCTGTTGCATCTTGATGTACAGCAACTAAGCTTGGAACACCTTTACCAGCTTGGTATTCACTTCTTACCGTGTGTCCAGGACCTTTAGGAGCAATCATCGTTACATCTACATCTTTTGGCGCTACAATTTGCCCAAAATGAATTGCAAAACCATGTGCAAACATTAACATATTTCCGGATTTTAAGTTTGGCTCAATAGACTCTTTATACATTTTTGCTTGTTTTTCATCATTAATAAGAATCATAATGACATCAGCAAGTTTTGCAGCTTCGGCTGCTGTATATACTTTAAAACCTTGTGCTTCGGCTTTTGCCCAAGATTTGCTTCCTTCATATAAACCGATAATAACATCACAACCGGATTCCTTTGCATTTAATGCATGCGCATGACCTTGGCTACCATAACCAATTACAGCGATTGTTTTCCCTTTCAATAAAGATAAATCACAATCTTGTTGATAATAAATTTTCGCCATTTTAACTCCTCCTAAAATTAAATAAAATAAAGATTAATTATTACTTGAAAATAAATTATAATACATCCTCACCATAATAATCTCTTTCTTCTCGTTGTTGATAAATCGTATGATCACCCCGTTCAAGTCCAATGAGACCTGTACGAATTGTCTCAAGAATACCATACGGTGATAACAGCCTTGTAAAAGCATCTATTTTCTCATCATCGCCAGTAATCTCAAAAATAAGTGTTGCCTTCTGCACATCTACTACTTTTGCCCTAAAAATTTCAGCAATTTTTAAAATGTCTAAGCGATTGCTTTCCTCCGCTTTGACTTTAAGCAGTGTCATTCCTCTATATACAGCTGAATCAGCTTCTAAAAGCTGCACAGCAACGACTTCCAAAAGTTTTTCTAGCTGCTTTACCATTTGTGATATTACACCTTTATCACCATGAATAACAACTGTCATCCGAGAATACTCTGGTGATTGAGTTACACCAACAGATAAACTGTCAATATTAAATTCTCTGCGAGAAAACATACTAGCCACACGAACTAATACACCTGGCTGATTTTGTACCAAGACTGATACAATATGTCGCTTACTCACCGCTTTCCCCTCCTAAAATAACCAAATAAAAACCGCCCCTACTGACAGAATCTACTCCATCAATAGGGGCGGATAAAATCCGCGGTACCACCCTACATTATACTTATATCACCCGTAACCAGGCTCCCCTCTAACGTTGGGTCAACGTTTCCGCCTAACTCAAGAAGTTTCAGCAGAAAAGCTCACAGGCGAAGTCAGATTATACTTCCATACCGATTCACAGCAACCATCGGCTCTCTGAAATGTTCTTGTAAAATCCTTTACCTCTTCATCGCTTTTGCTTATTCATTTTACACCAAGTTAAATCAAAAATCAATATGTAAACTTGTAAATTTAAATCAAATTTGTATACATTATTGCAGTATTTTTAAACTTTGTCAAGGTTTTTTTGTAAAGTCCGTATTTTTAGTAAAGATTTTTTGCAACAAAAATCTTTATTTTAAAAAACATACACAACAAATAATGTCACGTATTCTTTCATTGAAAAAACAAATAATAATGTCGTTCCCAAAATTCAAGATATAAAAGGAGGCTTTTTCTATGAAAACAAACAAAAACAAAACTGCAGACAGCAAAAAGAAATATGGTACAATGACTGCTTCAGCGGATGCAAACAACGATTATACTAGCTCAACTGGCAGCAATTCAGCTACAAGCTCTATTACTTCAGAAAGCATGAGTGAATACGGTACAATGACCGCTTTAGAAGATAGCAATAAAGATTATAAGAAGAATTCACAAAGCAGCCAAAAAAACTCTACCCCAAATCAAGGTTCTTTAACCTCTTCTTATGATTCAAACCAACAATCTTAATTACTACGAATGACGGGAGGATGCCAGTTCTGGCATCCTCCTTACTTATTCAAACCGTTTATTGCTAAGTACAAAGCTCCGTCCCGTTCCATTTTCATCAGAGGAATCAGATGGTTTTTCATAATTAATCGTTGAAGAAAATATATTAAAAGTTCCTTTTGCATATAGAACACCAGTTAATACCGAATTAGAAACACCCTCTGGCACTCCATTTTCAGAAAAAGACATCCATTTACCGTGAATATCATTTTGTCCTCCAGCTCCCATTATACTTAACGCTTTACCGGCAACAATAAGGCAATCTTTTGTCACAAGAGCCCTTCCACTATTCAGTGGCGATAAAGACACTATTCCGTCTACAATAATTCTACAATTATGGATATTAGCACTTTCACCGATAAATAAATTTCCCTCTATCACAAGCGTTTGGTTTTCAATCGTATTATTAATTACAAAAGTAGATTGTGTAGCATCTATTACCCTGTTATTTTCCTTATTTACATAGGTACTATTCTTTTTTACGTATTGTGTTCTTATCTCATCCTTTGCTATCACCTTTGACGATGATAAATTGAAATATTTTTCTTTAAACTCATTATATGTACCAAATGGCCATCCAACTCCATCATTTATACCTTTATTATAATTATAAATTTCACCATTAATTTGGCTATTAACTATATCTAAATTATAAATTACATTGTCATTTCCTGAATAAATAACATACTTACTAAGATCATCAAAAGGTATTCCGGAATCAATCACCTTAAGATTAGCAACAAGTTTCTTTTTCGCCGAATTAACTTTTCCTGTTGATTTAATTTTATAATTACCCGCTGGAAGTTGTTCATTATCGACAGGAATAAAAGGTTCATATTGATTCTCTCCAACTAATTTTTCAATTTCCACTGTATAAGTTTCTTGGCAACTCTCGTTCGCCACACCACCATTACGAAAATCCTGTAAAGTCCGAAGCCAAGACCAGTTTGCCATTTTGGCTTTTTTATCTTCTAATGCTAAAAACGTAATGCCTGCTTCTGCCGCATATTTTGCTTCGCTAGCATCCCGCGCCACGACTCCAGCCTTCACTTCCATATTCGCGAAAGCAAATATACCACCTAAGAGGATACTTAATACCATCAATACCAATAGCCCAAAAATCACGGTACTTCCACTTTGCTTTTCTTTTAATGTGGTCACTTCATCACCAGCCTAGCAAAAATTTCTGATTGGCAAACTTCCATTTACTGTTCACACAAATCTAAACTAATTAAGCATCGTTATAACTTCTTTCATTATTTTACTTTGCTTTTTATATACAACATGTACCGTAAATTCTATTTGCTGTTGATTTATCCTATTAAAACTTATTGATTGCAAACCTTCAATATGAAAAGTCTTAGTATCTGCATTTGACTCAAGGCGCAATTCATCTTGTTTATTTGCATTTTGATATAACGCATAAAGCTGACCATTCTTTTGATATTGCAAGAGAGAAACTGCCATGGGCTCCTTCTCCTCTACAATTGGACTGCTAATACTTTCAGCTGCTTCTATCTCGCCCTTTACAATCGTTAATACGGCTCGACTACTTTGTAAAGCCGTATCGCGCTGTATCGAGCTTTCATAAACCTGATAAGCAGCTACGAAAATTTGTGACATTCCTGCAAAAATGATAGCAAATAATGCAATACCAATGCATAATTCAATTAGTGTAAAACCGCTTTCCTCCATATCTTTCATTCGAGTTATCATCCTTCTTTCCCATCATGATAACTCGTCAGCTGCACTTGCCCAACTTTATTCATATCATTCCACTTTACTGTAATATCAATTCTTTGTAGATTCCCGGTAATTGTCGTAGGTTCTATTAATACCGTATATTGTTTTCCTTCTGCTGATGGCACTTGTTTTTCCACTTTACTTAGAATTCCTTTTGTTAAACGAACATATCCTACTTGTTCACGTGCAATAGAGAGTGCCGATTGATAATTCTCAGCATAATTTACCCGATAAGGAATCGTATTATATGCGCCAATAATAGCTACTAAAGCAATACTTAAAATGACAATACCAATAATAACGTCAATTAAAATCCAGCCTTTTTGATGCATTATTCATTCCTCCCATTTTATACGATTCTCTAAAATATTTCATTCATAATTTAGAAAATTATGATTATATCTCTCTATATTTACCTATATATTATATTTTTTCCTTATAGTAAACAAGTCCTAAATTTTCTAAAAAACATAAAAAATCCTGTAGAGTCATAGATTTAAAAATCTACCTTCTACAGGAATTTTTATTATTTACCAGCTAATCTTTCATAGTTTTCACGACGTTCCTTCGCATCCTGCTCAGTTTTTGCAAATAACTTTTCTGCAATATCAGGATATTGTTTTTGCAATGCAGTATAACGAACTTCACCTTCAAGGAATTCTTTAAAGTCTGCTGTAGGTGCTTTAGAATCCAAAATAAATGGATTCTTGTCCTGATCTTTTAATAACGGATTATAACGATACATTGACCAGTATCCTGCATCTACCGCACGCTTAGTTTCGAAATGACTGGATCCCATCCCTAGTTTTATTCCATGACTAATGCACGGTGCATACGCAATAATTAAAGATGGCCCCGGATATGCTTCTGCTTCTGCAATCGCTTTTAATGTTTGATTTTTATCCGCTCCCAACGCAACTTGCGCAACATAAATATAACCATAGCTCATTGCCATCATCCCGAGATCTTTCTTTCGCGTCATTTTCCCCTTCGCTGCAAATTGTGCAGTTGCTGCCGCTGGCGTTGATTTCGAGGATTGCCCACCTGTATTGGAATACACTTCCGTATCAAATACCAAGACGTTAACATCCTCTCCTGATGCCAATACATGATCCAATCCACCAAAACCAATATCATAAGCCCAGCCATCGCCACCAAAAATCCATTGCGAACGTTTTACTAAGAAATCTTTATTATCATAGATTTTATTTAATAATCTGTCATCACCTTTTTCTTTTTCTAAAATCGCAACTACAGCCTCAGCACGATCACGTGTTCCTGCACCTTCATTCATTTTATCCAGCCATTCTGTCAAAGCAGCTTTTAATTCTGGACTAATCGCTTCATTTAATACTGCTTTTACATTTTCTGCAATCCCTTCACGAATCGCATTCACTCCAAGCAACATCCCTAAGCCAAATTCCGCATTGTCTTCAAATAATGAATTCGCCCATGCTGGTCCTTGCCCTTTATGATTTGTTGTATATGGAATAGACGGTGCACTCGCTCCCCAAATAGAAGAACACCCCGTTGCATTTGCAACCATCATGCGATCACCAAATAATTGTGTAACCAGTTTGGCATATGGGGTTTCTCCACACCCAGCGCAAGCTCCAGAAAATTCCAATAAAGATTTTTCAAACTGGCTTCCTTTTACCGTCATTTTATTTATAGGGTTTAGTTTAGGGGATACATTCATTGCATATTCCCAATTTGTATTTTCTTTATGAATCTGCGTTTCAAGAGGTTTCATTACCAATGCTTTTTCTTTCGCCGGACATACTTGTGCACAATTTCCACATCCTGTACAGTCATAGGGAGAAAGCGCCATCGTATATTTCAAGCCTTTAGCTCCAACAGCATCTTTTAACCTCATCTCTTTAGGTGCATTTGCTGCCTCTTCTTCATTAAGTAAAGCTGGCCGAATCGTTGCATGCGGACAAACATAAGAACATTGATTGCATTGGATACAATTTTCAACAATCCATTCTGGAACTTTAATTGCAGTTCCACGTTTTTCATATGCAGATGTTCCAAGCGGGAAAGTACCATCTTCCATACCCTGAAATGCACTAACTGGTAAACTGTCACCTTCTTGACGATTCATTGGCTCAAGAATATTTTTAACGAAATCAGGAATATTTCTTCGCTTCATTTCTGGAATTTTTATATCAGCCCAGCTATCCGGCACTTCTACTTTAACTAAACTGTCAATTCCACGATCAATCGCCGCACAGTTCATATTGACAACTTTTTCACCCTTATTTCCATAGGAAGTAATAACGGCATCTTTCAAATGCTTTACTGCCATATCAATCGGAATAATATTAACCAATTTAAAGAAAGCCGATTGCATAATCATATTAAAACGTCCACCTAACCCAATTTCCTGGGCAATACCAACTGCATTTACTGTATAAAAATTAATTTTATTTTTTGCAATATACTGTTTCATTGCTAAAGGTAGATTTTGCTCTAATTCTTCTCTAGACCAACTGGTATTCAATAAAAATGCTCCATTTGGTTTAAGCCCAGCCAATAAATCATATTTATCTACATAGGCTTGTTGTGAACAAGAAATAAAACCTGCTTTATGAATTAAATAAGGCGATTTTATTGGGGATTTTCCAAAACGAAGATGCGAGATTGTAATCCCACCAGATTTTTTAGAATCATAAGCAAAATATGCTTGTGCATACAAATCGGTATTATCACCAATAATTTTGATTGCACTTTTATTAGCACCAACTGTACCATCAGAACCCATTCCCCAAAACTTACATGCCGCAGTTCCTTCTGGAGTAGTATCAATATCATGTTCTGGCAATGGTAAAGACGTAAACGTTACATCATCTACTATTCCCACTGTGAAATTATCCTTTGGTTTTTCTTGTTTCAAATTTTCGTAAATTGAAACAATATGACTAGGCGTAATATCTTTGCCACCTAATGCATAACGTCCGCCAATAATCGTCGGACGCATATCAGTATTATAAAATGCATTTTTCACATCTAAATACAGTGGTTCTGCCAAGGCTCCAGGTTCTTTTGTTCTATCAAGAACGGCTACCCGTTTTACTGATTTCGGTAAGTATTTAAAGAAATGTTCAATAGAGAAGGGACGATATAAATGGACATTTAGTAGTCCGACTTTTTCTCCTTTTTCCCTTAAATAATCAACAGTTTCTTCAATCGCTTCACAAACTGATCCCATTGCAATAATAATATTTTCTGCGTCTTTTGCTCCATAGTAGTTGAATAAATGATAATCTTTACCTGTAATTGCATTGATTTTTTCCATATATTCTTCAACAATCTCTGGAAGTGCATTATAAAATTTATTTACAGATTCGCGTTCCTGAAAGTAAATATCTGGATTTTGTGCTGTTCCACGCAAAACTGGATGATCTGGATTTAATGCTGATTTTCTAAATGCTTCAACAGCGTCCATATCAAGAAGTTTTCCCAGCTCGTTATACTCAAGCACCTCAATTTTTTGAATTTCATGTGAAGTTCTGAAACCATCAAAGAAATTAATAAACGGTACTCTCCCTTTAATCGCGGCTAAATGCGCAACGGCACTTAAATCCATAACTTCCTGTACACTGCTTTCGGCAAGCATTGCACAACCAGTTTGCCTAGCTGCCATTACATCTTGATGATCACCAAATATATTTAAGGAATTTGCCGCAATAGCTCTAGCGCTAACATGAAATACTGCTGGTAGTAATTCCCCTGCGATTTTATACATATTAGGAATCATTAGCAATAAACCTTGCGATGCTGTATAAGTAGTTGTAAGTGCACCCGCTTGTAATGAGCCATGAACTGCTCCTGCTGCTCCTGCTTCTGACTGTAATTCAATCACTTTTACTGTTTGCCCGAAGATATTTTTCTTTCCTTTTGCAGCCATTTCATCAGCATACTCTGCCATTGGCGATGATGGAGTAATTGGGTAAATCGCCGCAACATCAGTAAAAGCATAAGAAATATACCCCGCAGCGGCATTACCATCCATCGTTTTCATTTTTCTTCCCATAATAAATCCTCCTTATCATCCCTGTAATATAATCAATAAAATTTTACAACACTTCACTAAATTAGAAAATTACCTTTATATGAAATATAGTAACGCTTTAAATAGAAAAATATTCAAAGGTTACTATAATACATAAGCAAATTATTTTATTTTTATATCCATTTAGTGTATTTTTATTCTTTTTCTTCTTATTTTTATTCGCCAGTTACTCCTTTATTATTGATATTATACAATGATGAAAGTAAAAAGTAAATATATACCGCTTAATCATATTATTATAATCTATAAGAAAGCCGGTATTTATAAATAAAATTTATTACACTATCAATAAGAGAAGCAAAAATCTTTTTACAAAAGATTTTTGCTTCTCTTATACTTATAAAAAAGAATAGCTTTTATTTATGATTTAATCCGCTATGTGAATAACCATACACAAAATAAATAATTGTACCTAATATACTCCATGCAATAAATCTAACCCATGTCATAAATGCCAAATTCAACATAACATAAGCACATGATATGACTGCACAAGCTGCAATCACATAAACTGCCGGACATTTAAAGGGTCTCTCTGCATCAGGATATTTTTTTCTCATCACAACAACACCAATTGAGGCAATAATAAATGCGAATAATGTTCCACTGCTACACATTTCAGCAACTAAATGAATTGGTGTAAATCCACTAATCAATGCAACACCTAAACCAACTAAAATTGTAATGATATGAGGTGTTCCAAAGCGCGGATGAATTGTACAAAGCCATTCAGGAATGAGTCCATCACGTGAAATTGCATAAAATGCCCGTGTTTGCGCATACATCATAACCAATAAAACAGTCGTAAGACCTGCTAATGCACCCGTCCCCACAATCGCTGAACCAAAATGATAACCAAGTTGCCTTAAAACGAAAGTAACCGGTTCTGCTGTATCAAGTAATTCATAATGGACAACCCCCGTCATAACACCTGACACCAAAATATATAGCAGCGTACAAATTATCAAGGACCCAATAATACCAATTGGCATATCCCTCTTAGGATTTTTTGTTTCTTCTGCTGCTGTTGCGACAGAATCAAATCCTAAATAGGCGAAAAAAATAACTGCTGCCCCTGCTGAAACACCAGCAAAACCAAATGGCATAAATGGCTGCCAATTTGTTACATCTACTTTAGGCCCCGCAAGAAATAAAAATAAGAAAATCGCACCAAATTTTACAGTTACTAAAATTTTATTTGCTGTAGTACTTTCTCTAATTCCTAAAACTAATAAATAAGTCATCAACAAAGTAATAATAATCGCTGGTAAATTCACGATTCCGCCATCGGCCGGAACTGCAGTAATTGCTAAAGGGATATCAATGCCAGCCGATTTTATCAATCCAACAAAATAAGCAGACCATCCACCAGCTACAGCACTAGCACCCACTGAATATTCTAAAATTAAATTCCATCCAACTAGCCAAGCGAGAAATTCTCCCATTGAAGCATATGTATATGTATAAGCACTACCAGAAACCGGAACCATTGAAGCTAACTCTGCATATGCCAAACTTACAAATGCACAAGTGACACTCGCAATCACAAAAGATAGCATTAGCGCTGGCCCCGCATATTGCGCCGCCGCTACACCAGTTAAAACAAAAATCCCAGTTCCAATAATAATCCCCACGCCTAGCATAACAACATCAAACGCTCCAAGCGTTCTTCTTAACGATGTATTGGAAGCTTCCTGAGATAAAACTTCCATACTTTTTCTCCGAAAAATATTCATTTAGACACTCCTTTTAAAGTGAGACTTGATTCTTCTTTTAAAATTCTAGAATTTTAAAGAGGTTGTTCATCAAATCAAGCCCCCTGTAAGCATGCATATTATTATATCACATTTTGTTTATTATTTTACGTAAAAATTTAAAAAAGCACACATAGTATAAACCGATTCTACAAACAATAAACAAAAATCTTTAAATATCATTTTTCCTAAAAAAATTAGCGACCTATTTAAAATTATATCATTCAAGGAGTGTATAAATGGAATTTCATGAAATATTACGCGACACGTGGCAAACAGCTCTCGTTTTTCTCAGCTTACTTATCTTCACAAGATTTCTTGGTAAAACACAAGTTGGACAACTTACTTTTTATGAATATATCAGTGGTATCACGATTGGCTCTATTGCCGGCAATATCGTTGCCGCCGAACAAGAAAAATTTATTCCCCATTTTTATGATCTAATTCTGTTTGTTACCTTAACTTATCTTCTTTCAGTAACTACAATAAAAAACAGGTATCTTCGTCATATTATTGAAGGGTCAGCAACAATTATTATTGAAAATGGAAAGATACTGCGCGACAATATGAAATCTTTGCGCTATGACTTAGATGAATTAAATGCTCAATTACGCCAACAGGGAATTTTAGATATTAGCGAAGTACAGTTTGCAATCTTTGAAACTACTGGCGAGTTAAGTATAATAAAAAAAGTCCAAGACCAACCTGTAAGCAAAAAAGATTTAAACATCACACCAAAAGAAATCCAAATGCCTATTGAGTTGATCATGGACGGTGAAATTATTCATAAAAATCTAGTAAAACAACACCTATCAAGAGAATGGCTAGATGCACAACTTCAAAACCAAAATATCATTAGTCCACATGAAGTAATGTACGCAGTTTTAGATTCGCAAGGGCAATTTTTTTTAATAAAAAAATAGAATTTTACTAAGAAAAAATTTTCTTATACCATTGATTAATTCTTATGCCAAGCTGAATTTTCTCAAAAAATAAGAAGATAATTGGTATAACGAGTAGAGTAAATATAGTTGAAGATACTAGCCCTCCGATAATTACCCATGCCATACTTACGCGAGTTTCAGATCCTTCTGTCATCGCTAAAGCTGTCGGCATCATGCCAACGACCATCGTAAGCGTTGTCATAAAAATAGGTTTTAATCTTACCTTGCCAGCCTCAATAATCGCATCGTATGCATTCATTCCTCGATCCATAAGTGTCAAGGTATAGTCTAGTAATAAGGTACCATTTTTCGCTACCAATCCATCCATCACTAAAATTCCAATTAACGAATATAGATTGATTGAATTATTTGTCATCAGCAAAAATAACAATGAACCAATCATGCCAAGCGGCAAAGAAAACATCCGAATAAATGGAGTAAGTACAGATTCATACAGAACAGCTAATAGCATATAAACGAGAATCAGTGATAAAAATAAAGCTTGCAGCATTTCAGTAAAAGTATCCATCATACGATCGGCTGCACCTTTAAATTTATAGGAAATGCTTTTATCTAAATTTGCTCCATCCAGCACCTGCTTTACTTCTGTCATCAATTCATTTAACGTGCGATCGCCTGGATTCACGCTGATATTAATTGCGCGTTGTTTATCTACACGTCGAATTGTAACCGGACCAACACCTTCTTCAATTTTTGCAATATCCCCCAAAAAGATCGCTCTGCCATTGGAGTAAATCGGTATTCTCTCGATATCAGAGCGTTTAAACCCGTCACTGCCTTTAAAGCGAACATTAATGTCTGTATCTTTATCATTATTATGTGCATCATTGGCAATTACACCTGCACCTTTTCCTGCAATCGCTGATGCAAACGCTTTTTCCACATCGCCAATTGAAGTATTGTAATAATTCAATTTTTCTCGGTCAAGCGTTAGCTGCATTTCTGGCATTCCTTCCGTATAGGAACTGCGCACATCTTTTACACCTGAAATATTTTCGAGAAGATCCTGTACCTGATATGAAGTGTTTACCAACGTATCTAAATTATTACTATACAATTCGACTTGTAAAGAGTTCCCGCTCCCACCTTTACTGCCACCACCGGATACCCCGGCAATGGACGACTGCGTTTCTGTTACCCTTACCGTTGCATCCGTTACCTCTGTTTTGCAGAATAATCTTACTTCATCAGCAATTTCCCAAATACTGCGCGACCGCTCTTTACGATCAACCGTTTGTACCATGATTCTCCCGCTATTTGACGTTTTTCCCCCAATGCGCGATAAATAATGCTTTACTTCTGGTATTTGGTCTACACAATTTTCAATTCGCGCAATTACCATATCGGTCTGTTCAACCGTTGCACCTACTGGTAATTCCACATTGATTTCAAAACTACTCTCATCAGTCTTTGGCATATATTCTGCACCAATAATGCCTAAGGGAAATAAACTCATTGCTAAAACAAAGAGAAATAATGCCCCCGCTAAAATTTGTTTTGCGTGGGATAAACTCCACCTTAAAATTTTCTCATATTTTGCTACGGCTGATTCTTCTAACCAATCCATCCATCGCCAAACTTTCCCCACAGGCATTTTTATGCCATTGGGAAAAAATCTTGATGCCAGCATTGGCGTGAGCGTATAAGAAACAAACAGCGAAAATAACGTAGCAAAAACGATCGTCAAAGCAAACTGCCGAAAAAACTGTCCCGTCATTCCAGTCATAAAGGCAATCGGCAGAAATACCACAACATCGCAAAGTGTAATTGCAATTGCCGCCATGCCAATTTCAGTTCTTCCTTCTTCAGCTGCAAGCTTGCTCTCTTTCCCCATATTCATATGCCGATAAATATTTTCAAGAACAACGATAGAATCGTCAACCAAGATCCCTACACATAAAGCCATCCCCATCAATGACATCATATTAAAGGTAAAACCTGCAATATACATCACGAAAAAAGTAGAGATAAGCGACGTCGGTATTGCAAGCATAACCGTAAGCGTCGAGCGCCAGCCCCGCAAAAATAAGAATAAGACTAGCCCCGTTGTACATAACCCTTCAATGAGCGTCATCAATGTATTATTCAATGAATTTCGCACATATTCCGCTGAATTCGTTACGACAATAAATTGATATTTAGGATATTCCGTCTCTAGTTCGGCAACTTTTTTTAACACTTCATCCGCAGTCGCTACAATATTCGCATCGCTATTTTTATAAATCGCCAAAGAAATTGCATCCTGACCATTGACTCTTCCATAACGATCGGCACGGGCATCTTGCGCTTTAATATTTGCTACAGCTGTGATCGGAATGTTTTGTCCCAGACTATTGGCAACTTTTATTTTTTCAATTTCAGAGGCATCCTGGTATTGCGCAGTTATCCGGATATCCGTCTTTCGTGTATCCGTATAAACAGAACCAGACGGCATAAGTTCATTTTCTGAATTAATTTTATTGATGATCTGTTCCAAAGACAAGTGATAAAATGCCATTTTATCCTTATCGATATCAATGGAAACCTCTTTATCACGCCCACCATATAATTCAATTTCGGCTACACCTGAAGCTTGCTGAATCCGCTCTTGAAACGTATTACTTGCCATGGAATACATATCGCCTAATGAGTCGTCAGATAAAATCGCCAGTTCAATCACCGGAGAATCATTCATATCCCGTTTCATTACCACAGGCTCTTTTACGTCATCCGGCAAACGACTTCGGATTGCGTTTACCTTTTTCGTCGCTTCAATAGAAGAATAGTCTGCGTTTGCTGAAAAATCCAGCTCTAAAAAAATCCGCGCATTGCCTGACGATGCCTCTGCCGTCATATGTTTTAAATCCGGAACAGAAGATAAAGCATCCTCAAGCGGCTTTATTACCTGCTGTTCTACCGATTCAACACTTGCACCTGGATAATCTACCGAAACCGTAACATAAGGAGTATTTAATGAAGGTAGAAGTTCCACGCCAATTCGATAATAGCTAAACAAGCCCAATACTACGAAAAAAAATACAATCATTGTTATGCCAATCGGCCTTTGAATCGAAAATCGCGTTAAATTCATGATGGATTCACCTGCGATTCTTGACTAATCGCATTGATAGACATATTGTTTTTTAATCTTGCCAAATTGCTGACCGCGACGATATCTCCTTCGACAATACCACTTAAAATTTCAATTTCTTCGTCATTTCTCAGCCCTATCGTAACTTCCTGCTCTTGCGCTTGGTTTTTCGCATCAACGACGAAAATATATGCTTTCCCATTGCGCTCCATCAACGCTTCTTTTGGAATTGTTAGCGTTTGACTGCGCTGTAAACTATAGAGGTCAGTACGAGCAAACATACCACTTAGCACTTGTGCATCTATATTTTTCAATTCAATTCTTACTATATAATGTTTAGTTGCCGCGTCCGCAGCTGGACTGACATAAATAACATCCCCATGATATGTATTGCCTAAAGCTTCAATATTGATATCGACAGGCAAACCAACTTTAACTGCTGCAATATCCATTTCAGAAAGTTCACAATCCACATAAATCTTACTATTATCCACCAAAGATAATAATTTTTGCCCAGCCTGTGCAATCGTACCTACTTCAGCATTTCGATATCCAATCACGCCATCACGCGGCGCATACAATATTAAATCATCGCGTTGCTTCGCTAGCATTGCTTCACCTTTTTGTGATTTTTCCCAAGCCGCAAGCTTTGATTCTACACTCGCAGGAGTTTCTTCTGCCATGCGTTGATTAAGCAGTGTATCTAAAGCTGATTTACTATCAATCATTTGCTGCAATACTTTATCTAGTTCTTCTTTTGAAATTGCCCCTTGATCATATAACGTCGCATATCGTTCATAATTCGTTTTATCATGCTGATAATTTGCATTCACTTTATCATACAACGCTTGATAAGTTGCCATTGTTTCCTTTGCGTCAGCTTCAGCCTGACGACTTGCCGCATTATTTTGTAAAATAGATAAATCTAAATCACCAGTATCTTGAACCAGTAATACATCTCCTTTATGTACTACTTGCCCTAAACTCACACGCACATCTTTTATTCGCCCCGTATATTTAGGAGCAATATCAATATTCGCCTCAGCAATAGTTTCTCCATATAACGAAATCCTTCTCATCATATCTTTTCTCTGCACAGTATAAGTGAGAACTTCTGGCTTGACTACCTCTCTATTTTTTTGAACCTCATTACGGTTCAATAAAAAATGAAAACCGCTCAATATTACACACGTTAAAATTAAGATAATTACCAACTTTTTTTTGTCAAGCTTAGACAAATCATATCTCACTCTATTCACCCCATGAAATCACAAAATTTAAATTAAACATATCACAAAACCGTGACAAAAGCGTGACAAATATCTATTACTCATAAAAAATAACCGTCTTTCCAAGGGGATTGACGGTTATTTCCAAAATATCACGCAATGAAATTTTTTAAATAATTCAAATCGAATTTCTTATGATAACTATGTCATTTCTTTATTAATAAGAATATTCTCCCATAGTCGCAATAAGCTCAATTTCAACTAATGCACCTTTTGGCAGGTTACTAACCTCAACACATGCCCTAGCTGGACATTGTTCTTTAAAATAATTTGCATAAACTGTATTCATCGCTACAAAATCATTAATATTTTTTAAAAATACAGTTGTTTTGACCACATTTTCAAAACCAATTCCAGCGTCATTTAAAATTGCTTTTAAGTTTTCTAAAGATTGCCTTGTCTGAACATCTACTCCGCCTTCAACAATCTCACCACTTTCTGGATTGATTGGAATTTGTCCTGATACAAATAAAAAACCATTTGATTTAATTGCTTGCGAATATGGTCCAATAGCCGCTGGGGCACATTTAGAATGTACAACTTTTTTCACTATTTCATCACTCCTTATCATGAATTAATCTAATATATTCTTTGCTAAATCCGGTCTTAAACAGTTAGATTCTCCTAAATATACATGAACAATTTCCTCTTGTTTTTTATCTGTATTTACCAATAAAAGAACTCTCACACACATATCTAGACCATTTTCAACATCAAGTTCTTGCGTTCCAAACAAAGGAACTAAATTCCAACCAATTTTCCGCGCTGCCGCTGCTGGAAAAGCGGCATTTAAATCTGGTGTTGCACTAAAAATAGCAGCTCCAATATCAGATAACGCTAAATCATTTTTTTCTACTAATTGATTCAATAGATCTTGTACAGCTTCAAAAATTATTTCTTTTTTATTTTCACCTACAGTAATTGCGCCCCGTATCCCTTGCAAAAGTCAAACCTCCTAAAAATAAAACCTTACACTGTTTTTATTCGCACTATTTGTCAAAAATCCTATCAGCTTTACAAAATATTTCTTAAATCCTTTCTAACGCATTTTTAATATATGGACTACTTGTGCATTTTTTATTAAATCTTTCCTCATACTATAATCAATATTTCCATGTTATAATAAGCAAAGCTTCAGCCAATATTTTTATTTTAACTAAAAACATAGTCGCAATCTAAGTCTCTATAAACCCCTAGTTTTTACCAAAACCAAGATATGTAAAGTGCTGAACTAAAAGCTTTGATTTGGTACAAATCACTTAAATTTCTAGATAACCAACTTAGCTAGCAAATAAAATTACGATAAAAAAAGCCCAGCAGATAGCTAGGCTTTAATTTATTTTTACAAATACAGGAGTTTTTATGACAAATAATTTAAATAAAACATTTAGCTTTTTTACCTTAATAAAATTTACTATCCCTTCTGTCATTATGATGGTAATATTTTCACTTTATACAATCATTGATGGCGTTTTTATTGCACGATTCGTGGGTGATGATGCCTTAGCTGCAACAAATATTGTTTATCCTCTCATCAACCTTATTTTAGGTACAGCAATCATGTTTGCAACAGGAGGATCAGCGATTATTGCTAAAACAATGGGAGAAGGTAATTTAGATTTAGCCAAACGACAATTTAGCTTCATTACTTTCTTCGCAACTATCGCTGGCTTTATCATTGCTATTTTAGGGGTTATGTTTTTGAACGAAATACTTTTTCTTTTAGGTGCTACACAGGCACTTTATTCTTATTGCCTTGATTATGGAAAAATCATGATTGCAGGTGCTCCCATCATTATCATAAAAATGTTATTTGATTATTTTTTCGTTACAGCTGGAAAACCCAAATTAGGATTTTATAATTCCTTACTCGGTGGATTTACAAATATTCTTTTAGACTATATCTTCATTGTAGTTTATCAATTAGGGATAAGCGGTGCTGCATTAGCAACTATTTTCGGCTACATCTTACCGGCAATCACGGGGAGTTTATTTTTCTTTAATAAAAAAAATCTTTTATCTTTTTGTCAACCTATCTTTGATTTTAAAATTATTATAAAAGCTTGTAGCAACGGTTATTCTGAAATGATTACACAGCTATCTGTCGGTATCACAACGTTCTTATTTAATTTTGTTATGCTGAAATATCTAGGTGAAAGCGGCGTTGCTGCAATTACAATTGTTCTTTATGCTGAATTTTTACTTACCGCTGGATATATAGGCTTTTCTTCTGGCACAGCCCCATTAATCAGTTATAATCTAGGTAGAAAAAATATTCCGAACTTAAAGGTACTAATAAGGTACAGCTACACTTTTATCGGTATCACCTCAGTACTATCATTTTTCGTTGCATTTCTTATCGCTGATGATTTGATTGCCATTTTTTCCGTTTCAGAAAAAACAGTCTACGATATTACTTTAAACGGTTTTAAAATCTTTGCTTTAAGTTTTTTATTGAGCGGAAGTAATATATTTACCTCTGCTCTTTTCACTGCTCTGTCTAATGGTAAAATATCTGCCATCATTTCTTTTTCCCGAAGCCTATTTTTCTTTCTTCTTGGAATGGCAATCCTGCCACAAATTTTCTCAATCAACGGAATATGGCTTGTTGTACCGTTTGCAGATTTATGCACATTTATCCTCGCTTATTATTTCATTCGAAAATACAACATCTTGCAAGGCTATTTAAAAGAATAGCTTATGGTAGCTGCCGACATAATGGATGTAATAACTTATTTTCCTTTTGCTCATATATTTTTTGGTATTTCTTTTTATAGTAGCTAATATTTTCTGCAATTCGGCAAACGTGCTGGATAAGTTTATCCGCCTCTTGATATGTGTTATATATCCCCAAACTTACTCTAACTAAACCCGGAAAATTTACTTGCGGATTTTGCCGATACCATTCAATATCTGCCTTGCTTAATCCCAACAGCTTCTGAACATACGGATGTGCACAAAATAATCCGCTACGTACAGCAATTCCACCTTCATAAGAAAGAATTTTCGCAATCAAACGATGCTCTATTTCTGGAAGTGTAAATGCAATGATACTAACTTTATCCTTGCATTCCCTAGGGCATCCATACAGCCCAATTCCCTTTATTTTTCGGAGTCCTTTAATAATATACGTAATCAGATCTTGTTCATATTCATGAACCTCTTCCATATCCAGCTTTTGCAGGCAATGAATCGCAGCTAACAGGGCTGCCACCCCCATGACATTTGGCGTCCCTGCTTCCTCTTTATAAGGAGGTTTATCCCAATCAACAAAATCATGGGTAACAAGTGTTACAGCTCCACCACCTTTTGTGTTTGGTTGGCAGTGAGTAAATATTTCTGGTTTTCCAATCAGCGCTCCAGAACCAAAAGGTGCATACATTTTATGCGCCGAAAAAGCTAGATAATCAATTCCTTCTTCTTTCATATGAATCTCACGATGTGGAACCAATTGAGCTCCATCAATCAAAAGCTCAGCTCCATACCGATGTACTAAGTAACTGATTTGTGGAATGGAGTTAATATAGCCTGTAACATTAGAAGCTCCAGTGACCGCAACCAATCGAACATTTCCTTGGTATCCTTTTAATTTATACTCCAGATCATTTAAATCAAGTTTCCCCTCATGATTTATCCTCACATAGTCCATCGCAAAACTACTACGCCAAGGTAAATCATTTGCTAAATGCTCCATATCCGTACTAAGCACAATTTTTCCTTCTGCCTGATAACGCAATGCATTTGCGACAATATTAATTGCTTCTGTCGTATTCTTTGTATAAATTACAATATCATCACAATCAGCGCCTACAAACTTTTTGATAAGTTTTCTACCATTTTCAAATAAATCCGAGGATAAAATTGATTTATATCCTGTCCCTCGATGAATAGATGAGTACCATGGTGCAAAATCATTTAACTCTTTTAACACACTTTTAAAAGGTGGTGTTGTCGCCGCATTGTCAAAATTTATTCCAACTACTTCAGAACCGTCAAGTAAAGGAATACATTCATCTACGCCTGCAACTAAGCGACGAAATTTTTGTTCAGGATTTTTCTTCATACTTTCATACCTCAACTACAGATTATTTATTTCTATAAAGTAGACTAGATTCGGATAAAGACTAGCTACTTTATAACCTAGCCACTCTTATCCTAGAACTTAGCCACTCTTAACTATCATTAATAAAAAATAGGATTTTTATAAGCAATTCATACTAAAAATTTTTATATGAATCCGTATTTCGCTAATTTGAGTGGGATAGCCCTCAGATAAAAACAACCTAATAAAATAAATTTCCTTTCAGTTTATGAGTATATAAGAAAAAAAAGAATAATAAACTCCATTTAGTTCATTATTCTTGATGAAATTTATGTATAAAATCAATGTAGCAATAGTAATTTTTCCAGCTCTTTTACAGAATGAATAAGATAATCAGCATTTGCAGCTTTCAATTCATCTTCTCCCCCAAAGCCATAAGTAACACCAATAGAATCAATACCATTCGCTTTGGCTCCGATAATATCATGTTCACGATCACCAACCATTACGACTTCCTTTAAATTCACATGGGGCAGCTGTTGTAAATCGAATGCAATAACTTCCGCTTTATTTATTCTCGTCCCGTCAAGATTACTCCCCGATATTGTATGAAAAAATTTTGTTAATTCATATCGTTCTAAAATAATTTTCGCTTGCACAGTAGGTTTTGCCGTTGCCAATAAAACAATTTTACCCGTTTGAGATAAATTTTTAATTAATGTATCAACTCCTTCATATAAAGTATTTTCTAAAATTCCAATTTTATCAAATCTTTCCCGATAGAAATGAATAGCCTTCCATCCGTCTTCCATATTCATCCCATATAGATTACAATAGGTTTCCAATAATGAGGGTCCAATGCAGCGTCGTAGTTTTTCTGTATCACTTTCTACTATTCCCATCTTTTTTAAAGAGTATTGCAGACATCTTACAATTCCCAGTTCAGAATCTATTAAAGTGCCATCTAAGTCAAATAAAATTATATTATACATATTTATTACCTCCAAGAGCTACAATTGATTTGATTATATACTATTATTACATTAAAGTATATTATATACTTTTCAGTCTATTATCTGGAAATACAATTGAATCGAAAAAAAACTGGTAAAAAAACAAAAAAATAAAAAAGGTATTTATTGCCACGTGTGGTATATAATATATTTGTGTGCAATTTGTAAAATAAATTTACGTTGGGAGATTACATTTAATGAGCAGTGCAATGATAAATGAACTTTGGGAATCCACTGACGATTTCTATACTCAAGCTTTTGAACATAATCCAACCGCATTACTTGTTATTGATGACGATATCAAAGTACTCCAAGTAAATGCGGCCTACGAAAAATTATTCCAAGTAAAACGCAAATTCATTATCGGAAAGAAGTTCCAATCACCTATTCTTTCTAGCGATTGCTACCAACATTTACTTTATAATCATCGTCAGCGATATATTAATCCTGGTAGTGTACCTTCCCAATACATAATTGATTTAAAATTTAAAGATAATAGAAGTTTGACTGTATATATATCTGTTACAGTTCTTCCGAACCGCCAAAGCATAATTTCTATTTTAAATATGACTTCGGTACAAATTCTTCAGCCAAGATCCTTTAGCAGTGAAAAAAATCTTGAAACAGAGTACTCCTATATTGAAAATCTAAAAACTACTAGTGAATTGGCAGCTAGTGTTGGTCATGAGATTCGTAATCCAATGACTTCAATTCGTGGATTTTTGCAAATGATGCAAAAGAAATCCGAATATAATCAACATAAAACTTTTTTTGATCTTATGATTGAAGAACTTGATCGTGCAAATACAATAATTACCGAATATCTTCTATTAGCTCGCAGTAAACCAATGAAACCTAATGCGGAGAACCTAAATGACTTAATCACTCGTATTATGCCTTTGTTAAAAACAAGCGTGACAATTATTAATCAAGATATCAATACAGATTTAAATGAAATTCCTAAATTCTTAATGAATGGGAAAGAAATTCGTCAGCTTATTTTAAATTTTGTTCGCAATGCATTAGAAGCTATGCCAAACGGCGGCGAAGTAAAAATCACTACAAAATTAGAAAATGAAAATACAGTATTACTATCAATCAGTGATCAAGGATTAGGAATTCCTCCCGAAATTATCAAGAAAATTGGTACGCCATTTTTTACAACAAAAGAAAATGGAACTGGGTTAGGTTTAGCAATTTGCTATAATATCGCAATCAAACATAACGCTACTATAAATATTGACTCCTCTGAAAATGGTACGACTTTCTATATTCGGTTTCAATTAAAATAGCAATCATTTCCTTTCTTTTTGTATAAATTCATTGTTAAAATAATTGCTTGCGTAGTCATATAACAAATGACTGTATCAGTTATCAAAAAAATTTTTTTTAGCCAAGAAAAGGATACGATTTTCTAGAAATAGAATCGTATCCTTTTTAACATCATAGAATAAAATTTTTGCAAATATGTCGAAAAGAATTATATAATATTCTGAGGAAAGGCTATGCTATCATGCCTGCAAATTCATTTGCAGACTATCAGATGTCTTAGACCCCATCATTGATAAAACTACCAAACTGAATATTTTCTTCTTTGAATTAGTAAGCTTCTTTCTATGCTTCTTATGACCATTCCATCATACTTCAGGTACGCTTTGCTGCATGACTTTACTCCATATTTTCTTATCATTCATAAAAATTCTTTAACATCTAATACAACAATTACATAATAAGTAAAAAAGAACCTCGAAGCAAAGAATCATCTTCGAGGTTCTCATTTTAATTTTTATATTTTTCTTTTTGTTGCTTTTTTACTTCTGCATTTTCTAAATATTCATCGTAAGTCATCGTTCTATCAATTAATCCATTTGGCGTAATTTCGATGATACGATTTGCAATCGTTTGAATAAATTCATGGTCATGCGATACGAAAAGCATCGTGCCCGTAAATGCAATAAGCCCATTATTCAAAGATGTAATAGATTCCAAATCAAGATGATTTGTTGGTTCATCTAATAGCAATACGTTTGAGCCACTCAGCATCATCTTAGAAAGCATACAACGAACTTTTTCTCCCCCTGAAAGTACAGATGCTTCTTTTAGTGATTCTTCTCCGGAAAATAACATTCTGCCTAAAAAGCCACGAATAAAGGATTCATCCTGGTCAACAGAATATTGACGAAGCCAATCTACCAAATTTAAATGCACGCCATCAAAATAAGCGGAATTATCTTTTGGCAAGTATGCCTGCGTTGTAGTAATTCCCCATTTAAATTCACCAGCGTCCGCTTCCATTTCACCCATAAGAATTTTAAACAACGTCGTCTTTGCCAACCCATCTGAACCTACAAATGCAATTTTGTCGCCTTTATTTACAAAGAAGCTGACGTTATCAAGTACTTTTTCACCATCAATAACTTTCGTTAAACCTTCAACTTGTAACAATTGATTGCCGGCTTCGCGCTCTGGTTTAAATGCGATATATGGATAACGGCGCGTTGATGGTTTAATATCATCAAGCGTAATTTTTTCTAATAATTTTTTACGAGACGTTGCCTGTTTAGACTTTGATGCGTTTGCACTGAAGCGTTGAATAAACGTTTGCAAATCTTTCATCTTTTCTTCTTTTTTCTTATTTGCATCTTTTGCCAATTGTAATGCTAACTGACTAGATTCTAGCCAAAAATCATAGTTACCAACATACAGTTGAATACCTTCAAAATCAACATCGGCAATATGCGTACATACTTGATTTAAAAAATGACGATCATGTGATACAACGATAACTGTATTTTCAAAATTTGCCAAGAAATCTTCCAACCAATTAATGGATTCAATATCAAGATGATTTGTCGGTTCATCCAATAATAAAATATCAGGATTACCAAATAAAGCCTGTGCTAATAATACACGTACTTTCTCTTTCCCACTCAAATCCGCCATTTTTTGTGTATGAAGTTCCTCTGGAATTCCAAGACCATTTAATAAACGAGCTGCTTCTGGCTCTGCTTCCCAGCCATCTAACTCAGCAAACTCACATTCCAGTTCTGAAACACGCATACCATCTTCATCAGAAAATTCAGGTTTTGCATAAATTTCATCTTTTTCATCCATAATTTCGACTAAACGTTTATGCCCCATAATTACTGTACGCAAAACTTCATATTCATCAAATTCATAATGGTTTTGTTTTAATACTGCCAATCTTTCGCCAGGCGTAATGTCTACCGTACCTTTTGTCGGTTCAATATCACCAGCTAATAATTTCAAAAATGTAGATTTACCAGCACCATTTGCACCAATCACACCATAACAATTTCCAGGTGTAAATTTTATGCTTACATCTTTAAATAATATTCTTTTCCCAAATTGTAAAGTTAAACCACTCGTACTAATCATATGTTACTTAATCAATCCTTTTTCTATATTATCATATTTTATTAACCATTCAAAAAACCATACCATAGCTCATTATTCTATCATATTATATGAGTCTAGTCTAATAAATTCTGTAAATCTACAATTAAATTCGCTTCGCTATTTTTCCCCAATCTTCTTTATCTAAAAAAGACCCTGCTGAATTTTTTTCCATCTCTTGAAACATTTCAAAAGGAACTGTAAAAGAAAGCGTTTCAGCAGGAACAATTGGGCGTGCCGTTATATCTGTCATACCAATAACCGCTTTAGGTAACGATTTTTTCCCTTGTGCATACGGCAATAGACAGATAGATTGGCACCCCGCCGCAAATGGAATCACAACATTATCATTTGTCTCCCTATCATAATTTGCCAAAACAACTAATGCTGAAAGCTGATCCGGATTTGCATACATGCAAACTAAAGCTGGCTTTTCCGCTGCACAATCAACCTCTTTTAACGGTTTGAAAATAACATACTCTGCTTCAATATCTGTATACGGAAGCGAATCAACAAAAGCTTTGGCTAATTCTGGCGTTTTTATATAACCTTCGCCTGCTGGATAGCCTTCGCCCCGACCCGTTGAAAGGAAATAATCAATACCACCTGGCATTAAATGATACTGATTGCCAAAGCAAATTCCTGCCATGCCACCGACACAGCCAGCAGTTTTACGATCAAATACCGCCGTTTTTCCTTTTGTGACCGCAGTCAAAAGTGCAATTACGCAAGCGCGTTTTCCTTCTTGAAACTGCATTGCTTCCTTTGGCTTTTCATTACTAAACAAAATTGCAACTGGAGAATACTTTAATTTGAGTTTTTCTACTAATTGACTATTCATATCTCCCACTCCCATAAAATCATTTTTTAAGAAAAAAGAGACTAATTCAGCAGTAGCCAGACCAGTCTCATTGTATATAGGTTTACCTATGAATAATTAAATTAAATACATTCTCTACATCTTCTCGAAAATATTCTGTTTTATTTATAAAATTCGCGCAAAACTTCAAAATTCCTCTTCTTTTTTATATCGCATTAAATTATATCTGCAATTTCACGTTTTCCAACTTGCAAAGTTGGAATAAGGGACAATTCTCTTGGCTGCAAACTTATGCCGTCTCCAATCATTAAAATTATATTTTTAACCTTTTTAATCGCTTTTTCATCAGTAACTTGATAACGAATTATTCGTCGTTCTCCAAAATGTTTTTCTGCTAAATTTCTATTTATTATTACTTGAATACCTTTTTTCTGCACCTCTTTTACTTCAATAAGAAAATCAAAGGTTTATCTGACAATAAGTTTTGCCTGATGAGTCGGCAAAATAGTTATCAATTGTTCTTGTTGTACTACGTAAAGAACAGTAAAAGAAAGTTCTGGATTCACTGCCATATACCCAAGCTGTCTAAGAGGTAAGAATTGCTTTACATAATTTTTTCTTAGTTTTATTTTTATCATGAAATAAAATCCTCCTTAACATTTGTACGTTCATCATACAACTTAAGGAGGATTTTTTGTTATTATCATGTTAAATTTTTATAAATCAAAAAAATTTGTTTTTCTTCTCACGATAATAATCTTTTTAATATTTTTCCAGTCTGACTTTTAGGGAAATGATCGACAATATGAATTTCCCTTGGTACTTTATAAATCGCCAGATTTCGCTGCAAATAATCCTTTACTTCTTTTTTATCAATGACTACACCATCCGCAGGAACGATATAAGCAACTACAGCCTGTCCTCGCAATTTATCTTCCCTACCAACAACAGCAGCTTCCATTACTCCATCATACGTATACAGGACCTCTTCAATTTCGCGCGGATAAACATTTTCTCCACTACTAATTAACATATCTTTCAACCGATCAACAATAAAAATAAATCCATCTTCATCTTGATATGCAATATCTCCTGTATGCAGCCATCCATCTGGTTTTAGTGCAGCCTTTGTAGCCTCAGGCAAATGATAATAGCCTTTCATTACATTATCACCTCGAACGATTAATTCACCGACTTCACCCCGAGACAACCCTTTTCCATTGGCATCAATAATTTTAACTTCGATGTCTGGTAATGGACAACCAATAGATCCCAAACGATATTTATTTTTCGTATTTACCGCGACAACAGGTGACGCTTCCGATAATCCATATCCTTCTAAAATTGTTAAGTTAAATTTTTTCGCAAAATCTGTAGCAATTTTTATTGGCAAAGATGTTCCGCCAACGATAAAAGTATGAACATTTGCCAAAGCTTCTATCGGAGCTGTACGGGTAAGTATATTACAAATCGCCGGAACAGCATAAATTAAGTTGACATCAAACTTTTGTATTGCAACAACTGTTTCTTTTGGATTAAATACATCTAAAATAGTAATTCTAGCTTTTGAATACAATGGATTTAATACTGCGCAAGTCCACGCAAAACAATGATACATCGGAAGTACACACAAAACATTATCATTTTCATTAATTCCAATTGCCTGTTTAAACATTCGAGCATTACTCACCTGATTTTTATGAGTAAGCATCGCACCCTTTGGATTTCCTGTTGTTCCTGAAGTATAAATAATAACACAGACCTCATCTTCCGTAAACGATTCCGGCAAACTCGGTGCAGGAACATATTTCCCTTTAATCTTTGCTTTGACTTCAATATCAGTTAACAACATTTTTTTCACTGGAAATTTATACTGATAAAATTCTAGTTCTTCTTTAATCTCAACTTCAACATCACTAATAAAAAACTTCATTTCTGCATCTTGAACAATATAAGCAATTTCACGTGCAGTAAGTTGAAAGTTGATCGGAACAACAACTGCTCCTAAACTTACAATTGCCATATATGCATAAATATAATACGCAGAATTTTTAGAAAGCACTCCGACATTATCACCTCTACGAATGCCTATTGAATATAAATAATTACGATACTCCTCTACGCTTATTTGTAAATCTCGATAAGTAATCTTTAGTTCGCCATCAATTGCAACTTTATCTGCTTGCCCTTGGTATATCAGATCTTGTACAAACACTTATTTAATCCCCCTATAATATAGAAATTAGCCAAATACAATCATATTTGGCTAATTAAACTTGCCCCTATTTTTGATAAATAAATTTTATCATATTTCTTTTATTTTCACCAAGCAAAAATTCTCCATCTTATTTTATCCAATGACTATCCTACTTATTTGACGAAATAAATGATTTACACAAAAGCCAAAATTTTCATATTAAAATATATTAAAAAAATTTTTCAACAAAACCTTACGAGATTCTTTATAACATATTTAAAGTCATTCTTGCGTATTTATTTCTTCCGATATTCCAATAGCTTTTATTGGCTGCCCAAATTGATCGAATATATTTGTATACGTAATATGATGCCAAAGATATCTTCCTTGTATATTTCTAATTTTAACTAAACATGTGACTGTTTTTTCTCCATTATATATCTTTTGATGAGCAACTAAATAATCCTTTGCCGTATCAGGATGTATGATTTCTTCTTTAATCAATGAATATGGCGCATCTTTAACTATTAAATCAACATCATATTGCTCAGCTATTTTTTGTGCATTCTTAAACTCATGTTTATTCAAATCAAATTCCCATATATAAGTATGAGTTTTATCTAAAGCAATTCGAAAACGTTCCTCGCTCACTTTTAACTCATCTAACGCCTTCTTAAGTTTCGCAGTCGTTGCTAAACTATCTTTTAATAAAATAATATTTTCTAAAATAGAACTGGTCAGTTTTGCAACACGTTTGGCAGTCTCAATTTCTTCATATGTCCATATGTGTTTTTCCCTTGTGAAAGAAAAAATCACAGCAGCACTCACTTTTCTCTCGCAATAAATTGGCATAGCCAACTCTGCTTGAATCCCTTTATTCAAATAAAACTTCCTTAGGTCAAGTGGCAGTAAACTGACATCATTACAAATCCAGGTTTCACCTTTTTCAGCTATTCTAATTGCCCCTTCTTTATATTTACCTAAAAAAGTAAAATAATCTAAATATTCAATTAATTTACTTTTTGCAGACCACTGTGCAAGAATTCCAAACTCTCTAAAATTTACTATCGTTATATTATCAATTTCATAATGCCGTGCTACACAGTCTAATAAAATATTTAGCGTATCTATGTTTAAACCATTTTCAAACAAAATATTAGGTAGCAAGCTATTAAATTCATCCGTTCCTTTATAAACACCTTCAATCCGATGATTTTTCTTTTTCTGTAGTTCAGGAATCATGCTTTTATCGTAAATCTTCCATTGATTCTTCCCATTCTTTTTCGCCTGATATTGCGCCTCATCACCAGATCGATAAATTTCTGTAAAAGATTTTCCATCATCAGGTGCAAAGGCAACTCCTAATGAACACGACAAACTAAATTCCACTTTGCCAAAATCGATAGTATCCGGCATCGCTTTACATATTTGATCTACCTTCCTTAAAACTTCTTCCCTTGTAGTAAAATAAGAAATAAAAATAGCAAATTCATCTCCACCGAGTCGCCCAATAACACCAAAATTGCCAATAATTGATTTTAGCAATGCTGTAATTTTTTTCAATACATGATCACCGTATACATGACCAAAACTATCATTAATCCATTTAAAGTCATCTATATCAAGAACAATCAAGGCCATTTGACTTCTAATCTTCTTTAGACGATCTTCTAAGATCATTTCAAAAGTAACGCGATTATACACCCCTGTTAGCTGATCGCGTTCAGCACGCTCCCTTAATCCTAATTCATATTGCTTTTTACTATTAATATCTTTTACATACCATCGACAGCACAGATGCCCAGTGTTACAATCATAAATTAAATTGGCAAAAGATGCCGCCCAAAAATAGTCATTACTCGCTGCATGAAAAGACCGATAGTCAAAAGATAAAATATAATTATTTTCATTTGATGCTAACGCCAAATAATTTATACTTAAATTCTTCAAAAACATCTCGCGGTCACTGGGATAAACAAGCTCCTTTGCAACTGCTTCAATTACATCAGAAAAACTTGCACTTTTAGACAAAGATAAGGTTTTTAATATTCTTGGAGCTATTTCTTTTATCGTATTATTAGTTAAATCAAATTCAGCACAAAGAATAGCATCTGCAATAATGACATCTTGATACTGTTTCTCCTGTAAATATTGAGTCTGCACCTTCATTTTCTCATCAATGTCCGTTACAAAACATATATATGCTTCTTTTTCATCCTCCATCTCCATAGGAAAAATTAATAACGATACCCAATGATATTTTCCATCATACCATAATTGACGAAGCTCAATTGAAATAAAAGGTTTCCCATTAGATAAATTTTCTCTAACATTCGCCAATGATACAAATCTTAAAAAACGCTCTTTATCATCAGGATGTATTATTTTGTTCGTAACATTTTTTATGCCTTCATCAATACTCCCATTTTCAATTAAGGTTAAATATTTATTCTGCATATGATAAAGAATCTTATAGGTTCCATCAGTAACATTAACTTCATATAGCTCATGATAAAATTTTTGTACAGCTTTATTGTATTGTTCAAGCATTCGCGGAGTAAAATTTTCAAAATAAGTTACTATTTTTTTCATGCAGATACATCCTTCCACTATGACTAGCATCTATATATAAATGACAAAATTCATTTTTATTTTATAAAATATTACTCATATAGTTTATTATACCATTAATTATTTTCTCTGTATATTTACAATTTCATGCTCTTAAATTAAAGAAAACTCCAGACTGATTTAATTCGCCTAGAGTTTTACTTAGCTTAATTATTCTGCTAAAATTCTTTTTTAAACAGCTTTTTTAATGTTATATAGTAAGCAATAATCAGTGGGATAGCCGATCCTATCCATGCTAATGGACTGGCACTCGCTACACCTGCAAACCCAAAAAATTTTGCCATAACCATTGCAGCAAATACCCGCATAATAAGTTCCATAATTCCTGCAACTGTAGGAACTACACTTTTTCCCAGCCCTTGCAAAGTATATCGGTAAATAAACAATAATGATAGAACCCAATAAAACACACCATTAATATTTAAATAGATTTGTGCTAAACGAATGACCTCTGTTTCATCATTTCCAACGAAAAAGCTAGTCATCCAACCGCCAAAAAAGATATTTATCAATGCAATAAAAATGCTAAAACCAACAGACATCAATATGCATTGATTCACCCCTTGATTAATTCTTGCAATGTTTTTCGCCCCATAATTTTGTGCCGTATAAGCAGCCATTGCCATACCAAATGACATCATCGGCATAATTGCAATCATATCAATTTTTTGTGCTGCTGCAAATGCGGCGATCGCATTTGCCCCTAGATGATTTAACGCAACTTGTAATACAATTGCACCAACTGCGATAATCGCCGCCTGAAACCCCATAGGAAATCCAATTTTTATGTGATCCCAAAGGATATTCCATTCAATGCGCCAATCTGATTTCTCAACACGTAATATGGGTAAATATTTTAATATATACCAGATGCATAATAATGCTGAAACAGCTTGCGCAATGACAGTAGCAAGAGCAGCTCCTTGAACTCCCATCGAAAATACTAAGATAAAAATCAAATCAAGACCTATATTTAATAAGCTCGCTACAATAAGAAAAAATAAAGGCGTTCTGCTATCTCCTAAAGCACGGATCAAATTAGACAACATATTAAATATCATTGTAATTCCTATACCACTATATATTACAACAATAAATTGATAAGCATCCTCAAGAAGTTCTGGTGGAGTTTGCATAGTTTCTAAAAAAAATCGTGCAGTTAGTATACCAAAAATCGTTAAAAATACAGTAGAAATTAACGTTAAAATTACACAAGCAACAACACTTTTTCGCACGCCGATTTTATCATTTGCACCATACCGTTGTCCCGTAACAATAGAGAATCCTGAAGTCACTCCGATTAAAAAACCGATCATTAAAAACATTAAGCTTCCAGTAGAACCAACAGCAGCAAGCGCATGAATTCCCAAGGTTCGTCCTACAATTAAGGTATCAATTACAGCATATAATTGTTGGCATATATTTCCTATAATTAGCGGTATTGTAAAGCCTAGAATTAATTTTGCAGGGTTTCCTGCCGTTAAATTTTTTTCCATATATAATCTTCAACCTTTATTTTTATGGTTTCTTACCCTTCTTATTATTACCATTTTGTTTTTTAACTTTCATCATGACGACAATTTTTAAAATAATCCATATCCCATACGTAGACAAACAGAGAATATCTAAAAATTTTAAATTTTGAAAATCCATTCCCAATAATAATATAATACCTAAAATAATTGTAATCCACTCTAACTTAGATAACCTTAGCATAACTAATCTCCTATAAATTCAATAATTTTCTACTATTATATCATAGCTATATCCTGATACAGCTATTTTTCTAAAGCTTTTCCAAAGTAAAAAACCGTAAGAAAGTTCTTCTTACGGTTTTTACATCAAATGATGCATTTTAGTTAAATATCATCTCGCTGCTTTAATTTCAGTCCATGCTTTATCATATTTTACAAGATTTTTTGATAAATCATCAAATACTTCAGTGTTTGCTAAAATTTGATCTCCAGGATATGCTGCAATATCCGCTTGTACATCTGGATCCAAATTCTTTTCTACTTCTGGAATCGGCGTAGCATAACCAATGTATTCAACATTTCTTTGTGCAATATCTGGCCTTGATAAATAGTTGATAAACTCTTCAGCTTCTTTTTTATGTTTTGCGCCTTTTGGAATTACGATAGAATCAAACCATAAATTTGTTCCTTCTTTTGGAATTGCATATTCTAGATCGGGATTTTTCTCTTTCATGAACATAGCATCGCCAGACCATACCACAGCCATAGCAGCTTCACCGGCTATCATCTTATCCTTTACTTCATCAACTACATATGCTAAAACAAGCGGTTTTTGCTCAATTAATTTTAGTTTAGCAGCTTCAATTTCATTATCTTTATCAGTGTTTAAAGAATATCCAAGATATTTTAATGTAACACCAATAGAATCACGAGGACTGTCTACCATTAGAATTTGCTTAGCATATTTCTTATTCCACAAAATTCCCCAACTATCCACTGGCTCTTGTACCATAGCTTTATTATAAATAATACCTACTGTTCCCCACATATAAGGTACAGAATATTCATTTTTCGCATCAAATGCTAAATTCTTAAATTTATCAGAAATGTTTTTATAGTTTGGTACATTGTTATAATCAATTTTTTCTAAAAGATCTTCATTAATCATACGTTTAATCATATAGTCAGAAGGAATTGCAACATCATAATCACTACCACCTGATTTAATTTTCACATACATATCTTCATTTGTTGCAAAAGTATCATAGATGACTTTAATCCCAGTTTCTTTTTCAAAATCTTTGATTACCTCGGGATCAATATAGTCCCCCCAATTATACACTTTTAACTGACGCTGTGCACTTTTTTCGCCACCACAACCAGTTAAAGCTACCACACTAAATACACATAGAGTTATAAAGAATAAAATCTTTGCTAATTTGCCCAATTTCACGCCTCCTTAAAATTTTCTTCATCTTTTGCAATGCGCCTATTAACCGCTAATAATAATATCAAAACAGCAACAAATAGTAAAGTAGATAACGCGTTAATTGTTGGATGAATCCCTCTTCTCGCCATCGAATAAATTAAAATAGATAAATTATTCACGCCTGACCCCGTCGTAAAAAAGCTAATAACAAAATCATCAATGGACAAAGTAAAAGCAAACAATGCTCCAGTAATAATCCCCGGCATAATCTCCGGTAAAACAACTTTCTTAAATGCATAAGATGGACTGGCTCCTAAATCTAACGCAGCCTCATATAAGCTATTATTAAACTGTTTCAATTTCGGTAAAATTGCCAAAATAACATAGGGGACGTTAAAGACCGTGTGCGCAATCAATAATGAAAAAAATCCTAAGTCCATTTTAACAAAAATAAACAGCAACATTAACGAAATTCCTGTTACGATATCAGGATTTAATACTGGTAGATACGTTAAATTCATAACGATATTTTTTTGAATAGGCTTCATATGATTATGAATCGCTAAAGCGGCAACCGTTCCAATAATCGTCGCTAAAATCGCTGATATTACTGCAACAGAGAGTGTGTAATAAAGCGCCGTTAAAATTTCACTATTATTAAATAACTCCTCATACCAGCGCAAAGTAAAGCCGTCCCAGCTGCCTCTAGATTTTGAATCATTAAAAGAAAATATAATGAGTACAAAAATCGGCGCATACAGAAAGGCAAAGACAATTCCGGTGTAAGATTTTTTTAAAAAATTCATCACCAAAACATCCCTCCCCCTCTATTATCTTTTTCATAGCGTCCCATGAATGCTAAACTGCATAAAATCAAAGCCATCATAACAACAGATAATGATGCTCCAAAATTCCAATCACCAATCGCCAAAAATTGCTGTTCAATTAGGTTTCCTATTAACATATATTGACCACCACCAAGCAAACGTGAAATAACAAATGTAGTGACGGCAGGCATAAACACCATAATCATCCCAGCATAGACTCCTGGTAAGCTTAATGGGAAAGTAATCTTACGAAAAGACGTCCATTTATTTGCTCCAAGATCATCAGCCGCCTCTAGAAGACTCTTATCCAATTTCATTAATACCGAGTAAATAGGCAAAATCATAAATGGCAGAAAATTATAAACCATCCCTAAAATAACTGCATAGTCGGTATAAAGAATATTAATTGTAGGTAAATGTAGATTCGTCAAAATAGAGTTAATTAACCCTTTTCTCTCTAAAAGAGTCATCCAAGCGTAAGTACGAAGTAAAAAATTCATCCACATTGGAATAACTACCATCAAAACTAGCATATTACGATACTTTATCGAAGTTTCAGATAAAATTAATGCCATTGGGTAACCAATAATAAAACAAATCACTGTACTAACTAATGCCAAATAAATTGAACGCAACAAAACTTCTAAATAAAGTGGTTCCATTACACGCTTTATATTCTCTAAAGAAAATGTAAATTCATTCGGTAATGTAAAAGCATAAAAGACAATTAATGCTAACGGCACAACTGTAAAAATTGCCATCCATATATGATACGGATAAGCAATCCAACGTTTTTCCACTAAACTCTCACCTTCTTCATTACATGAATTTCATTTGGTCCAATATTCATTCCAATTATTGCTCCAATTGGTGCCATTACTGTACTATGCACCATCCAAGCAAACTCGGCCGCTTTTATCATCATCTCATAATGTACTCCTTTAAAAGTAACCGACTCTACCCGACCGACCAACATTCCCGATCCTTGGTCAACAACTTGAATATCCTCTGGACGAACAACAATATCGACAGCTTCATTCTCTTGAAATCCGCCATCAACACAAATAAATTCACGTCCTGCAAAAAACGTCAAACCATCTTTTATCATTTTTCCATCAATAATATTACTTTCACCAATAAAATCAGCAACAAAAGGATTCTTCGGCTCATTATAAATATCTTCCGGATGACCAATTTGCTGAATTCGCCCACCATTCATAATTACAATAGTGTCACTCATAGTTAGAGCTTCTTCTTGATCATGCGTAACGTAAATAAAGGTAATGCCAACTCGTTTCTGTATCTTTTTTAATTCAGTCTGCATATCCTTTCGAAGTTTCAAGTCTAATGCACCTAACGGCTCATCTAGCAATAATACCTCTGGCTCATTAATCAAAGCCCTTGCGATAGCAATTCTCTGCTGCTGTCCACCGCTCAAAGAATCAATTTTTCTTTTTTCAAAACCAGAAAGATTAACTAGTGCGAGCATTTCCTTTACTCGTCTTCTAATTTCATCTTTGGATACCTTTTTTATCGTTAAACCAAAAGCCACATTTTCAAATACATTCATATGCGGAAATAATGCATATTTCTGAAAAACTGTATTAATTCTTCGCTTATAAGGTGGAACATGATTAATATCTTTGCCCTCAAAAAGAACTGTTCCTTCCGTTGCTTGTTCAAAGCCAGCAATAATCCTTAACATTGTAGTTTTTCCACAACCACTAGGTCCTAATAAGGTTAGAAACTCATTTTTCCTAATATATAAATTAATCTTATCTAAAACGGTATGATCATCAAATTGTTTAGTAAGATTGACTAAATTGATAATATTTTGCTCATGTTCATGCATCAACTAAATCTGCCTTTCTCTATAAAATTACGCCTGTACCCCGACAAAATCCGGCAGACTACTACATAAATAAAATCACATTTTGCCAATAAAGTCAAGGAATAAAAATTTACAATAAATTAGTTATTTTTTACGTTCTTCAACTAGTAATTAACGATATTTTAAAAGTTCCCTTTATCGTCATTTCTAATACAAAAATTTGAAAATTCATTCAAAATAGTAAAGAATACTAACAAAAAAAGCTTTGGATAAATCCAAAGCTTTACATTCCTATAATGGCGGAGTGGGTGGGGTTCGAACCCACGCACGCTTGCGCGTCTAACGATTTAGCAAACCGTCCTCTTCAGCCTCTTGAGTACCACTCCATGAACAATATAAAGTTGGCAGGGGCAGTAGGACTTGAACCCACAACCAATGGTTTTGGAGACCACTACTCTACCAATTGAGCTATACCCCTGTGTATTATATGGGGTGACTAGTGGGAATCGAACCCACGAGTAACGGAGCCACAATCCGTCGTGTTAACCACTTCACCATAGCCACCATATAACAAAAGCCAAACGAATACTTATATTCATTTGGCCCTCTCTAACTAGCAACTACCTAACCTCCCAGGACGTTTCCATCCAAGTACTTTCGGCG